>Ga0214544_1000506_pt1 | contig 71620 bp, 41 predicted proteins | sample CNSS3metaG_FD_160074 | JGI IMG/M metagenome (GOLD analysis project Ga0214544, IMG submission 160074) | Root nodule microbial communities from cowpea collected in UCLA plant growth center, Los Angeles, California, USA - CNSS3 | ecosystem: Host-associated > Plants > Roots > Nodule | place: USA... | reverse complement strand
AACCCACAATGTATTTATTTACAAAAGTAAGGTAAAATTGAGGATTAAGTAGGTTAAAAGCTTTGGAAGAGATGATTTTGCTAATGAAATATAGCTTGGATAATGGTAAAAATTAACATTATCAACTGTCAAGTTTTAGCAACTTATGCTTAAGCGAGACCTCCTCGCCTGGGTGAGATTACTCTCGCTAACAACTGGAACAGAAACCTTGAGGGTTTTCTACTATTTTGTCTTAAGCGAGGGCTGCTCGCTTGGGCGAAAACAACAGGTTCCTCCCCTGCTCACACATGCAATCAAACATTTGAAGCCAAACAACATTTAAAAAAAAAAATTCCAGGCAACCACAACAGCAAACAAGCTTTACAAACATGAAACAAAACTAAAAACAGATAGATACTAAGGGAAAACGTGAAAATCCTAGCTTCCCTTACCTTGATCGAGGCTAACTGAAGAGCAAGCTCCAATAGAAGAGTGTCACTGCACGATTACAGCTTACAGAGCTCGAAAACAGACCAAGGAAACTAAGACCCTAACATATGTTAAAGTGAGTGGAACCAAAGCTTCCAAACAAAAAAGAAACGAAAGGGAACATAAGTTTAGAGTTCTACTTACACAGATGACAACGTTCAGTAAGCTCAAAGAAGGATCTTGTTGTGTCCTAACAAAACTTATGTTTCAAACAGGAGAGAAAAGAGGTGGATTGTTTTTGAAACAAAGACAAAAATGAGAATTAGTTGCTAAAAAGTGGTTCTAGAAACTTCTAATGGGCTGATTATGAGTCCTTATTTAAAAAAAAAAACTGAGTCAATTTACTTAAAACAAGAGTGAGTCTTACAAATATAATAAAATATCATAATTTTACGTATAAGAAATTGAAATTCAAATTGCTCATAAAAATTAAATATTGCATAATAATTAATTTCAAGGTTGAATAATGCATAATAATACTATTTAAAAATAAAATAAATAATAAATAAATGGTTTCATGCTTAGCTTATATTTTATAATAATCATACGTGTGTAAAGTTGTGTTGTTGATTGAAAGCACACAATTTACCATAAAAAAATGGTTTCATGCTACATCACTGCACCAAAAGGTCTAATTGATCTGTTTGATGAATGTATTCATGTTATTACTAACTCATCTTTTGGAAATAAAAATCACTATCATTGTTCACAGGTAAAAAAAAAATAAGTAGCATGATTACACTCTTTAACCTTTTTCATTAATAATCCTTTTTCATTCTTATTTTATTAAAGTTTAATTCGGAGAAGACTATGAATTTTTTTTTTTTATATTTATCTTTATGGAATGATGTTAATGACTTTTAAAATTATGAAAATAAGTCTGGGAGCAAATTAATATGAATGCAATTAAAATGCTCAAATTAATAAATCTATTTTATTAAATAGTTACAAAATATCATATACGACAATAATTCTATTATTTAAAAGTTATATCTAAGAGTATTAGTAATTGATGTATAACATACTTATTTATAGACAGTTTATTAACATAAACTTAATTAATATATCCATTGATCATGTAAATATGTTAAGTACAAATGATGGTGTGTTTTTAATCATCAAATTTTTACAACTGAGGGTATGTCATCTTTGGTTTAGATTGGTTAAAAAAAATTAGAGATAAATAAATTATCTTTCTTTTCACTCATCTTCATCCCAATATTCAACTAAACACCTCAGTGGTATTAATTGATTGTAAATTTTTTTAGTGATCTCTTAATTTTAAAATGGACAATATGTATAAAATCAATGTTTTCAAATGTTACAATATAAATAACTATCAAATATTTTATATAAAATGAATGATAATATAGTTATATAACTTGAAATGTGTGAGAACCTATAAAAGAATATAAGACTAGTGGTGAGAAACTATAAAGTTAGTATATAAAACAACTTTAAAGTTTATTTATTACAATCTATGTAAACTTATTTCTAAGATTTCTCTTTGTCATCTTTCTAAATTTTTTATCTTTATTAGACAGTACAATCAATCCTGGGAAGAAACTTTACGTGTTCATCCTATAAAAAACTAAAACTAAAACAGAGTAAGTCTTTTATTTGCCTTCTTAAGGTGTTTTAGCTCTTTGGGTTGTATGTAAACCGTATGACTATGTATGTGACTCAAAGGTGCTCTTGGTGATATGATCATCATGATATACTTAAATTTATAATTGAGGTCTTTGTGACAAGTTAGGTTTTCTTGTGTAAAGGAGATGACTTTAAGTCTAACTCAACTTCACAAAACTGACTTGTGAGATGAGATTTGCACACACTTATATACTATCAAATTACCTTGTAAGGTGAGGTTTGCACTCACTTATATACTATGAAATTACCCTATCTCTAGTCAATTGATGTGGGACTTCCAACATCCTATATTAGATAGAGCTCTAAAGAGCATATTTGAGAGCAATGATTGTTTAGCCAAGGAAAGGGAGTTAATTTTAATTTCTATGTACTTTGAATTGTGTTTTGGTTGGTTGGTACATTAATTGGTAAGTTGATTTTGATTATTGAATCACATTTGGAATAAATTGGTTGGTGCATGAATGTGTGTCTAAATGTGAAATTTGTGACATATGTTGAGATTGATGCTAAGTTTTTTTAATTTAACCTTTAATTGGTTTATTTGGGTTATCATGAGTTCTATAAACTCAAATTGGTATATTACGGTGTTAAAAGAAGCATGAGATGATGTTTGTGAATGTATGGTGTTGTCTTGTTAGATATGTATAAGCCATGGGAAGGAAAAATATGCACAAGAGGTCTTTGGTGAAAACAACTCAAAGAGAGCTTGCTTCCTAATTTATTAGAACCTTGATCAATATATAGAGTACAATGTCCCATCATAGAGAGATAAAAGTAAAATCTAATAAAATAGAATATTTGATAATAATAAAAGAGAATCAAATATATGATACCTCTCTCAATATATGAATAAAAGTAGAAGATTATATAATATCTTTATCATGTCTAAAAATGCATATTTATGTGTTTGTCATATGTAGACTCGCTGGGTGTATCTCTTTTCATTGGGCGAGTGTCAAATTTGAGTTTGACAAAGAGTAGGGGATTGCTCGTTGGATGAGTATACTCTCGTTGGATGAATAAATCTGCATTTTGTTGTAGTGCTCAGCTCGCTAGGTTATAATTTACTCATTGAACGAAGGTCCGTCTAGAGGAACTTGTTGAGTAAGCAGTTGGTCTCGTTGAGCAAGTTTACCCGTTTTTATGAATAATTATGGTTCAAAATGTGATGAACTTGTTGGAAATTGTGTTTCATGAAAAAAAAAATGGGATTATGAGTAAATAGTGGATAAATGGAATTGAGTGGTGGAAGTTTAGTGTTATGCATTGACCAATGATAACTTCACATAGAGCGTCATAGTTTAAGTGGTGAGAATTGAGAAAGATTCTTATAGCGAGATTTGTGGTGGAACCCCTTTTACAACGAAACCATAAGTTACCTTACATACCCTAATCATAAGGGGGTTTGAGACTGAGTAGTTTGGTATGACCGGCCTTTGTGCTTTGTTTTACTATTACATGGCAGGTACAAGGTTTTTAGTATCTAAGTTAATGGATAAACTCAAATATTGAGTTTGTAATTTTTGTTGTTTATTATATAGAGAAATTGCTTATATTGGTTGTAAGTGGTAATGGTTTTAATATTATGGATGTTATAATATATGTATGTTTGAAATTATAATTAGCTTATCCTTTTTTTTATTGGTGTGTTTGCTTGTGTTTTCTCTTTTCCAATTATAGTTTTAGGATACAAGTAAAGGATCTTGTTGGTGAAAATGAAAGTAAACCTGGGGAAAGGATGATTCAAGAAAAAATATACAAAAATTGATATGAAATATATTTATATATAATATTTTGTATTGTGTAGTCCTACTTTATCATTTTGGTAGCATATCATTTTGGTACATATTACGTGGATAATGTTTTCTCTTTTTGTAAAACTGTGATACGGATTGTAGCTACACATTATGGATTGATATGGATTGTAACTACACATTATGGATTGTTATGTATGTACTATGCATCTAATTATCAAGTTTGCTCAAATACCTAAAATGTACGAGATCACGGTAGAATTTGTCTATTTTAGGGTTGTTAGAAAAATGAACACAACTTAACATTTGAGCAAATTACTTTGTTTTTTAAATTGTTACCTTCTTCTTTTTCCAAGAAGAAAAATAGAGAAGAAATTGATTTTTTTTAAGAGTTGAAAAAATAATTTATACATAAAGTAATTTTAAGTTTACAAAAAAGAAAATAATTTTAATTTGTTTTCATCTCCTAAAAAATATATGAATTTTTTTTTTATTAAATATATGACATTTAAAATTATTTCAACAAATAGGTAGGGATGTCAAAATGGGTCAGGCGTGCCAGCCCGCCAAGAAAAGGGTGGGCCGGGTTGAAATTTTCAACCCGTCAACCCGCCAGTTTAGTAGGCCAAAACGGATCAGTCCGTCCTAGTCCGTCAACCCGTTTTTTTTATATTTTTTTTTTATGTTTAAAACTAAAGATAATTAAAAAATAATATTTTTTATATTATATAAATAAATATATATATATATATAATAGATTTATATACAAAAAGTTAAAAAAAATAAAACAAAATTAAAAAGAAAAAAAAGAGGCGGATCAGCCTGGTCTTGACCCATTTATGGTGGGTCATAGGCGGACCAAAACGGATCGAACTTACCCGTTTTGTCACTCCTACGTATAGGATAATGGTGTAAAACGGGACAGTTTCCCAAAATTATTGCTTATAAATATGTTTATATTATTATTATTATTATAAAGGCAAAAAAATGTTTTTCATGAAACTGAAATGCTAGCTGTAACAGTACAAACACTTGGTCAGAGGCATGATTTCTCCTTTTCTGGCTTTATACAAGCGAGGATTCAGAATTTGATGCTTGAACTCAATCATGCCAAAAATTTGAGGACAAAGAAAGAAAAATTCATGAAAGGACTGTTAAATGCGCATTTAATCACCCGAGGACATGCATAATTGTACTTTAATCAATAATTTTGAATTCAAATTTTAAATAATAATTATACACAGTTGCCTTTGAGAAAAAAAATAATAAATTACCCGATAAAAATATGTGGATATTTTATAGATATTTTATTTTAGCCAATGAATGCAGAGTCTACTAATAATATTTAAAACAAAGTTCAGTTCAATCTCTTGCTTTGATATCTGAAAAATAGTGCGTAGCCAATAACTACTTACATAGGCTAGTGATGAATATTTAAAAGCAATTAGTGATGAACATTTAAAAGTAATGTGAAGTGAAGAACATCTCTTGCCAAAGAACAAAGTTGACTTGCTACAATTAGAAAACCAACTTTAATACAATTTGAATACTTTTTTCAACGTCTGTATCACGAAGTGACATTATTTTAGAAATAAGGTCTTCCATAGTTAATTACTTTGTTGAAGGAAATAGTAAATTTATATTACTGAATTTATTTAAATAATAAATATTAAAAAGTTACTATATAATTACTAGCTATTTAGTTTTAATTTTCAATGCCTCTTGTTTCTAAAATAAGCACTATTTCTGTGATTTTTTTTTTGTGTTTATGTGAATGTTTTTGTTCTATTTTCATGATTTTTTTTAATTTATTGAATAGGAAATTAATTTCTTTAGTAATTATGTGATACTGCTGATCTATATGAGATTTTTGAATATAAATTCTCATTACATAAATAATCCCGTAACGTGATAGGGTTGGGCGTTGAATTTGGAAAGGAGTTGTTACATCATATTTCAAAAGTGGACACTTTTCCAAAGAATGTTTTACTGTTGAGTGTATAGTTCATTTGTGTCTAAACAAATTTCAATCATTAGATACATGTACATCATCATATTTAGTTCAGTTGAATTAACTTTCACTGTAAATTTAGGAATTTCTTTTTGTTAGGTATTCTAATTTTTTATATATTTTAATTATATGTATAATTTTTTTCTTGGGTATTCAAAAATTTTATGTTCTTTTAATTAAATATTTGTTATTTAATTTTTCATTAATAGATACTTATATATTGTTTTGTCATATTTTTTTCACGTGTTGACATATTTTGTGATTAATAAAATAATATAACAGTTGTTATTTTAATATTGTTTTGTTACCAGAAAAGCCTGGTATTTTTTAATAAGTGGAAGACAATAAATAAAGCAAAACAGTAGGTATCAATTAACAAAAACGTTAAATAATATAAACTTAACAAAATACGTTTGATTAGAGTACAATGGTTATAAAAATTTAAAGGTTGTATAACCGCTTAATATTCAATATTAAATATCTAAAAAAATTATAATTATATACATTAAAATATCAAATAAAATTTAATAAAAATTAAAATATTTATTAATTTTGCAAAATTAATAAAATAAAGTTGATAAAATTAAGAAATTATTAAAACAAACAGAAATCGAGTTTAAAATTATTTTAAATGTCTTATTATTTTAAATCTCTTTTTTGATACTAATAAAAATTAATATACACCATATGAATGAGACTGAGCAATCAATTGAGATTACGTCAAAGAAGATTCACCCAATAGCATGGAGAGCTATAGTATGACTCCTCGACTATTGTGGTCTGTCAGTGTTCGTGTAACGCGTATTGAACCGATCGGTCTCTGGATCGTCGGTCAACTGAAATTACTTCAAATAAGGCTTTCAAATTATGTACAATGTCTGTCGATTGCCTAAAAAGACTTCGTAGATTACCTCACCCAGTGCCAATAGTTGGATTGTCCACATGATTTCACCCTATGATCCATTTGTGAAGGTATGTGCCACATCGACGGCCACATGTTGAATTTCCCTTGCAATGTTAGCATGTGGACTATCCCCGAGATTCCACCCTGGTGACCTCTTATGCAAATTAGGTGCAATGTCATCCAACAAGCTTGATCGAACAACATTAGAGTGAATTAATTAGTTTGGTGATAACGTTAACATGTCAATAATCAAGTTTAAAAATCAATTGAGTCATGATTAGGCTGATCCTAATCATGGCTCAAAGTAGAAAACTTAAAATACAAGTCAAATGTGTGGTTGTTAAGACTTTTCTCTCGCATTTATTATAACATTTATTGTTTTCGTCAATCAAACCATTGCTCACTTTAACATCAGAATGTCTTTAACAAGTACACCCCATCGGCAAACAGACAAAAGGATTGAATGGATGATTGGAGTGAAAATCAAAAGACTCGACAAATTATTTAAGTAGACGTTCAACTCCTATACTCAAAACAATACTCATCACATCTCCATACTCAATTGAAATCTATATTCATACTTAATCAACGTGAGGATTTTTCATCAAAATGAAAACAAGTGCGAATTATATGTACGGAGACAAATTTATTTCTCATTTCTAACCAAAATTACTTAAATTTAAATGTTTTTTTTTAACATAAAATTACCGGGTCATGCTATTGAATGAGTAATAATCACTAATACTGTGTCTTTTTTTCGTCAAGTTTTGATAAAGTAATTTATAATGTACCCAAGTAAATCTAAACAACTTGAAATGAACAGTCAAATAGATTCATATTGTGTAGGAAGTAAAATGCAACACATATATAATGAAACCCGACAACGAAAACCTAATACCTTATGATACAGAGTAAGATGTGGTAGCCACGTAGTTAGTAGTAGTGTATCTTTTTGCAAGATAGAAGTTGTAGTTTTGGTGTGTTAAGGGAGTGCTATAAAGCCTAAAACATGGGACTACGATATCAATTATCCTTATCAAATGTCAATTTGTGTCAGCCACGTTAGTAAAAGTTTAGGTGCAAACAACACTGTGTCCTTTCCGTCATACAATCCTTTATTCTTCTTCAGTGTTCTTCACCATTATTTGGGGGCTTAAATTGTGGAGAGCTTCTTCTCATGCTACAACTTTTTAATGATTTTTTTCTCTTCTTTGTTTATAAATTGGGCACCCGAGATATCTTTTCTAGGGAAAAATGATTTGGATGGTGATCTTTTTGGTGTGAAAGAGATGGTACTGTACCCTGTGACCCAAAGTCTCAAAGTGGGGGCACTAACACTAATTGCACTCCATGTTTCTCCATACAATACCATGCATTATCCTTTCTCTTCTTAATCATCACACGTTCTTTCTATTCCTCCACCTTTTCTCACTCTCCTCGTTAAATACATTTCATAAGTTGGAATTTTCGAGGGATAAATAAAGTCTATTCTTAAAGTCCCTTTGCTACAAAAAAGAAGCAAATAAGTAAAGTTTCCCTATTGTTAGTTTTTTAAATTATTTGTTTTATTTTTGTTTACTTTTTACCATTTCTATCATTAATTCTTATTGGTTTAATTGATTCATTGTATTTAAATTTTTTAAAATTATAATTCTTTTAATATTTTCATCAAGTTGAATGAGCTTTAATATGTTGAAAACACTTAAAGACCTTTATTCTAGTGATTTGAGTACTGGATTAAAACAAGAATAAATATATTAGAATTAGTCGTATTAACTATGATAGTTAGTTCAATATATTAAATGTTTTTTAATAGGTTAAAATTATCAACTTTATATAACATTCCCATAATACAACATGCATCATAAACCTTAAATGTTTGAAGATATGTTAACCAATTATAAAATATTCAAACGAATCGATTTTACAAAACCAATAATACCAATGATGCAAATATATACACTTATTTATGTCTTTCTAAAACAACATTTGTGAATGTAAATTAAGATGCCTTTTGTACGTGAAAACCTGATTACAAATTCTAAAAAAAGTAAAATTATATTATTATACTAATGCTCTATTTTCTTTGTTAATAATATTATATATATATATATATATATATATTATAAAAAGTTAAAAGATTTTAAAGGGAATTTTTTTTAAAAACAGAGGTCGTGTACAAAAACTTATTTCATTCTCAATTCTCAATCTCATTCCTTCTTTTGTAATAAATTGATCTTTTGAAGATCCAAAGTCATAGAAGCAATTAATGTCAAAGATTTTATCATATAAGTCAATCAATTTCATATTGGGGCAAGTTTAAATTTTCTTACTTTGATAGAGCAACTCTAATTTTTTGGTGTCTGCAACTTTCTCTAGTTACATGTGATTTCTCTGTTCTCTATATGCATCTTCATCTAGACGTGGTCCTTAAACAATTATTCAATCGCTGATTTTAGTCTTTGACTTGTGAATATAAAACCGTTGTAACTAGAGATACTGTGTAAGGGAAAGAACGATGATAAGAGTCTTCCTCTGGGTAAATAGGCAAGCGACAGAAAAAACATCTCAGGAAACCATTCATTTCCAACATGCCTTTCCTTTCAAGGGATTTATTCTAACCTTGGATTCAAGTAGGGTCAAAGGATGGGGCACGAGAGTTTGAAACATAAAGCAATCAGGTATGATGGTTGTGCACCACCTTGAAGGGCTAAGGTAATGAAATGAGTGAATTCTTACGACTTCTCTTAAGGTGAGAGAAGCTGATCATTTAAAATTACATAATTGACAACTGTAAAACTGTAAATAATTTGGCGAAGTTTGTTGTAGTGAAATTGTGAGAAATTGTGAAGTGTTGGTTATTTGTGTTGTATTTATAAATGGGTATATATTTGACTGATAATATATTATAGAGTGATGCTTATTAGGAATTTCTTTGATGAATTGAATTTGTGTTAGTGTATAATGGTGATAGTGTTGGTGTAATTACAATTTGACAACAATCTAGAACTAAATATGTTGGAGAAAATTATTATCAGTGAAAGGGGTTAACCTATGAATATTTTTGTGTTTATTTATGACCAATTGTAATATAAATATGATGTTGAAATGAGTAATTTTGAGAGATTGATATTTTTGTAAAGAATAAAGTTGATAAGTTGAGTACGATATTCTAGTAGAAAAAAACTTTTGTTTTTATTTGTTTAAATTGTTTATGTTTTGTTTAGTTGGGATAATAAGTTAGGTGTTCAGTGGCTGTTTTTAAGAAAAAAATACTACGGTCTAAAATGTAAAAAGAGATTGTGATAGTGAGACTATCTTGACTCAACTAGTATCTCATTCACATAGAGTGTGGTATATATGTTGTGTGAGTCGAAGAAGACTTCACATGACAGACAGTATGATATGAAAAATGATGATATTTATGGAGTTAGTGGGTTAACCCTGTCATGGTTGGATTTGAGTCATTTAGTAAGAGTTGAAAAATTAATTGAGGACTTGGGAATAAGCATGACAAGTGCAGAGTTTCACAAGCCCATTCAATACATTTGTCTTCTAGAATACTATGTTGGTGTCTAACAAAATAAACTTCATACAAAAATTTAAGATTTAAATACTGTTTGATCCAATTTGTTTAGTTTGGTACCTCTTTTTTCTTATTTTTTTCGCATTCAATTTGGTTCATGTTTTGCTAAATTATGTTCAATTTCGTCATTTTGTTGACGTTATTTAAATTGATAATGACAAAATTACAGGTTGACATTGTTCACATTATATCGACTGTTTTAATTATGATTATTTGTGTTTTGTTCAAATAAGTCCCTATTTTAATTCAATTTGTTCAATTTAGTCTTGTCCTCCACTTAATTACCCTCAACCTTCACTTCATCATGACTCCCACCATCCACTCTTTCATTATCCTTACCCTCTATTTCATGACCTTTCACCACTGTCACACTGTCACTATCATCATCACTATCGTCACCACCACCAAACTAAAACTATTATTAGTGTTCTTAAGTAATGACTTAATAACATTTAGAGTAATGATTTTATTAACCATTATTAAGTAATGATTTTATTATATATAGATATGTATGACATTTAGAGGATTAGTGTTATTAATAATACCTTAAAGTTGTTCAAACTTTTATGGTGTTATATCGTGTCTGTTAAGTAAATTCCTTTAAAAAAATTCATCAAAATAAGATCAAATTAAAATATATAATTACAGATAAATTTTTATCTTATTAAACTTATTGTATGAGATTAACGTCAATCACAAAGAGTTCACTCAATTTCAAGACTCAACTTTCTCAAAGTGAATGCAAAATATTTTTATTATGAACAAATTATTATAAATCTCGTATTAATTAAAAATAAAAGTAAATTTGATTTTACTTATCTGCTTTGGTTTAATTAAGTTAAATTTATAGTTATTTAAAGAACTACGGAAATCGATAAAGATAATTGCGTTTTGTGGATAGTAGACAGTGCCTGCTTGGCAAAGACATCTACGTTTTTTCTACGTATAATTAAATTATAGTTGTGTGATATTTTATGAATTAACGTGTTATTTTCTGTATTGCATATATAGATTTTTTTTTTTCTTAAATAGTCTGCTCAAGTTATATGTTTAACGAATTGAAGGATTTGTCCCCACCATTTTAAAATCATACCAGACAAATTGTCAAAGCTACACATGAAAAAAAAATCAACATTCTTGCATGTGGATGTCAACAAAAGTTATCTATTAATTGTTATTTCCAGAGTATTTAAAAGAAAATATAATGAATTTTTTTTCTTTGTAAAATTATTTTAACTAAAAAAACAAGAATAAGATACAATGTAGTTTAGTTTTATCTTTCGAGAAATTGAAGGGAGTGTTTTTTTTTAGCCAATGTATAAAAGTGAAAGAAAGAAAGAAACAGCGTGTTTATTAGAAAACATAAATGTCCATAAGAACAAGACACACGTATATAAGCTTAATATTGTCTTTTTATTTTAACATCATCTTTCTATTATTCTTTATTCCTTTCTGACATACTCTTAAATAATGAGAAAAGTGTTTATTTTGTATAAAAGAAATAACTCAATATTAAGCATCTTTGAAAATAAAAATGTATGAAGAAAACTGGGACAATAATTATATTTTATGAAAATTAACTCGATGATTTAAAATATTACAAGAATATTATTAGGTTGCATACGCCCCAAAAAAATCACGGAATAATACCCTTTATATGTAATAAATTAGCAACGTTTGTAGCAATTATCGTAAAGATATATATAATTATTATTAATTAGGTAATAATAATGATAATTTTCACTATTAAATCATAAAATAAACTCTGAAAACATTATGATGTTAGTTGACAGCTAGAGCCCCACAATGAGAATGACAAATATCAATACACTTCCACGCTGTTTTTAAATTAGATCAATTATTTTATCAATTAAGGTAATAAGTCAATATTAAATAATGGATCTCTGATTGAATAGAGATCATTAAAATAATATTATATAAAGTATAAAAGAAATATAATATTATAACTTTACAAATTAAATATAAGCAATAAACAAGTAATTCTAGAAATATTTAACATTTAAACCAAACACACAATTTTAAATAAGATATATTAATTGCATTAAGTTTGAACAACAACGACATTTGATGTTTAATTTTTTTTCCTTTTTGATACATGTGAAAAACGAATTTAAATTCCTGTCGAATTTTAAAAGTTCTGGAATTTGAATTTTGATTTCCCATCTTTGTAATTTTCTTTGTCCCATTTATGATAATAATTATTTACATATTTTACATCAAACACTTTCAAAACTAGTAATTATGTAAATAATACGAGACATAAAATTTAGTTTAAATGACCCATCAGTTACAAATCTTAATAAAGTTTAAATTGACAAACATATTAAAAAAAAAAAAAAAAAAGAAGAAAAAAAAAGGATGGAGTATGATGTTGGATTGTAATGACATTAATGATTGCAGAAGTACTTTTCTTAGAGGGGAGAGAGCTGTTAGTTAAAAGCAACCTTGATGGCAACAACACCCAAACCTTGCCAATAAAAACCATTATTAAGATTCATTAATCAATAATTAATTAATGGAAAGTGACTGTTTTTCTTTTTATGAATTGCCCAACTAAGATTACACTCGTTTAATATTTCACAGAAGTTAAATAACTGTGAATAATTATTGTTTTATATTTTTTTAACATGATAGTAAAACATTAATTTAATTAGAGTATATGTTGGAAGTCTCATATCAACTAAAGATAAGTTCAATATATAAGTGAATGTAATATTTATTTTACAAGTTGGTTTTGTGGACTTAAGTTAAGCTTAAACTCCACTTCTAACATAGTATCAGAGTCAAGTTAATAAACTATCGAACTTTCTTGGACATTTTATTTTACTCGCTATCTCAAACCGCTAACGAATCATCCACTAATTTATTATATCATGCACAAGATGAATATAAATGTGTTATGGGGTGTTTCCAGGAATGAGGACAATGAGAAAGGTGAAAAGTTTGTGGTATTTAAAGAAAGAGACATTTTCGTAGTTACATAAGATGTATCCATCCATCAATTTTTTTCTCTAACTCCATCCAATTTAATTCCAAACCAAATAATAATATCCAAACCCACTAATTTTGGACTTTTATGAAAGTGGTTGATTTGGTAGAGAGGTACTTTCCCACTCCCACGTGTGCCAGTTTTTTAAATTTTCTTTTTTTCCTTTCCAACTTCATGCGTTGCAAATAAATAATGTTCTGTTGTTGTATACAAAGAACCAAATGGTCGCATTCACCAGACATTCGTCTGAGGGGCCCATCAAAAAGCCTTTTGCCTTTTCAACATCCACTATTTCTCTATTTCAATTTTTGGGCCTAACCCAAACCCTCCACGTAAAAATCTTCACACTTGTCTCTGCATTTTTTCTTATTATTTATTTTAACAAACTTTTACGTCTAATTCATCCTTAATTTCTTACTAGCCACATGGTTTTTAAGTTTTGTTTGTATTCATTTATCATAATTTTTTTGATATTGGAGATACATTTTAGAGTTAAAAAGTAAGATTTATTTTGTGGTTATAAATTTTATATCAGTTTTCTGCTGAAAAAAAATTGCAGTTTGTGTGATAAAAAAAGTTGTCTCACGGTTTCAACCTTGAAAAAGGTTGGCCCTTTCTTTTAATATGGACGAAGTTTAAAATAAAATACGCTTACACCATGCTTCAAATTAAAGAACACAGGCCAAGGCCCACATTATACATAATGTGGTCCATGCCTAAGTTTGTTTTCGTCGTTTTCTTTGTACATCTCCATAATTTCTAAATGTAACCCCATAATTTTTATAGTGACTTTTTATAATGAACAATTTTTCTGACATTTCCAAAACATGATTTTCACAAGATAAATTTTACAATAGAATTTTTGGAACAAACATTCCAAAACTAGCTTTCCAGAACAAATTTTCAAAAGCAAGCTTTTGAGAACATATATATACCTTGCACAACAAACATTTCTTAACAAGGTCTCCAAAAAATTTCTAAAACAAGTTTTATGTTTTTGTTTTTGAAAATAAGTTCTTTCTCTTCTTCTTCTTCCTCTTAAAGAGTGCAGTGAAAAATAGAGGTGCAGTGATATGACACAACCGTTGCTATAACGTGGCACAGCGAAAAAAATTTCAATATTTAAAATTTTATTAGTATGGGGTTACATTTAGTAATAATAAAGTGCAGGAAGAAAAATTCTAATTTTTTGAGGACAAACTAAGAATGCAAAAAGGAAGATAACTTTCAAAACCCTTTAGAAGGGCCTGCCATACATAGGAAAAACAATAAGACATTTCCAAGAGAAAGTTGGTCATATCATATGCATAATACATTCATGTCGGTAACTAAATTTCAAAATGTGTTTTCAGAAAAATCTCATTTCTCCCAAAGTTAATCTACGCCCAAAGAGGTTACTAAATAATTACGTGTAGGAAGCATAGGTTTTGCGTGCATTGGGCCTAATATTTTAGACGGGAGAAATGGTTAGTTTTTCTTTAAATAAAAATTTAAATTAGTTTTTCTTTAAAATTTTACTTCAATTTTAATTTTAAAAATAACCTAATTTTATTAAATTTATTTGATATTTCAAACACATTTTATTATAATATATATGTTATTTACGTCATTTGATATATTTTTACTTCAACATTAGTTGAGAAATGCATTTGAATCGTTAACTAAACTTAACAAAATTGATTAAAACTACTAACTTTGCATATATTTAAATATTAGAAACTAAATTGTTTAATATCTGTTAAGTATCTTGAATATGAATTATTTTAATATATGAACCGGCTAATAACGAAGAAATATATTTACAAATTAAGTAATTTCCATATCGGAGTAAAGTGTGTGGGTGAATATTTTGTTAAAAATTGAAAAGAAGTATTACGAAACAACATTTGGTGATCTTGGAAATGGGCACGCACGTGATCGTGCGTGAGTTGAAGGGAGAGTTAACCACGTGAATCGATGTGGGCCTAATACTTTGTATTATCAGTGTTTTATATCAGAGGATTAGGTGAAAAAAGGACAAGAAGATACATGCAATTGCTTTCACTCAGTTAATGCTCAGCACTTATCTCTCATAACTTTACTGGAGTAGGTACTGTGCTTTTTATAACTCTGAGAAGCTCATAAAACCATTGCAGTTACAGCAATTTCCTTAAAATCTTTTAATACCAACTATTCTGCTGTCAAAGTCTCACCTCTGCTGCAATACTATACTTAAAAGGGAAAATTATTTATGGAGAAACTTGTCTTTTAGAGGGAGAAGTAATTTTATATTTCATTTTCCTCTATTTACTCTCTATGTCTATCCACCAAAATATACCATATGCAGAAGAGAGTACGAAGAGAGCATAATGTGTAATTAATATAATTAATGATAGAAAATATTACATGTTTATATATATATATATATATATATATATATAAAAGTATTTTTTGTATATTTTATATTTGTTTATCTTATCTAAATACTAATTCATGAAATACGAGTAATGGTTAGAAATACAGTGTAAGTTTAATTTAATCTCATAAAATTAACTTGTAAGGTGAGGATTGTATCTCCACTTATATATTGTGAATTGGTCTTATCTTTAATTGATATGAGATTTTTAATACAACCTTTTACGTCGAAGTATATTCATTTGATGTGTAAGACCATAAATTAGTAGTAAGTAGTTAGCGGTCTAATAACAAATGAAACACAGTGTATAAAAAATCTTATTAGCATGAACTCTAATTTGGTCCATGAAATATGAAGAATATAGTCTTTTGGAAGGGAGTGCATTTAAGAGAGGTGGTTGGAGTTGACAGAAGCAAAGAAGCACTGAAAAACAGATAAAGAGTAAGATTAAAATTGAGAGACGCAGAAGAAGTTAAGGCGAAAGAGAATGGAAGAAGAGAGAAGAGCAACATTCTACGTGTACCATCCATGCGGTTTTCTTCAAGAAGCAGTGAGGGCAGTTTTGAAGTGTCTGGGTATTGAGTCTTCACAACCAAAAGAAGAGAGAAACTCATCGCCACAAACACATGCTGCTGCAGATCCTACTACAAACTCTCCAACAAAAACTCAAACATCCCTAGATGATGCTGCAGATCCACCATCTGTAACAGATCGCTCCATTGTTTGCCTCTCTCTCTCTCTCTGTTTCTCTCTCTGTAAATACATGTTTGTTTTGTAGCAGTAACCAAAATCTGAAAATATGTTATGCAGAATGCAAGTTTATTTGCAAGGCGTGATGGTAGTCGAAGGTCTGCAATCAGCCATGGACCCGGCCCTCAGCATAATTAATATATGCCATGGCTCTGCACTTTCCACTTCAAAATTTCAGTAAGCTTCTTCCTGTTATGAAATCTCAAACCCCATTACCTTTTTTCTTTTCTGGATATCAAAATCTTTGCATTTTAACTATATAGTAATCAGGTTAACTAATAATTACCGACGGAGTTACTTTTCTGCAGGAAGTTTTAAGGGCTTACTCTAGGACCAGCCCTTCTGAATAAATAAAAAATTGTGTTCACTTTCCTTCTCAGTGTTTATCTAACAGAAGCAAGTTATCGTAAATTTGCTTTCGCTACCTATTTATTGATCTTTCATCTACTTTACCATTTCTAGATAGAGTTGTATTGTATTGTATGTGTATGGGAATTAAATGTTGTTCTAGATATACAGAAGGTCTCACCTGCAAATTATCAGTATTTATTTGCTGCCTTGTGGCTCACAATTTTCTTATTTTGTGTGTCCACTTTAATATATACATATTATAAATTGTGGCACCATTATTCTTCCGACAAAAAGAGGGGCCTAAACAGAAGACGACGCATTCAATAGTATCTGAAGTTTGAGTTGGTGGTGTGCGTCAAACAAGGAGGGCCATATTATGTTTTTTGATGACTATTATTATTAGAATTGAAGGAAAATGGTAACATCCCATTATTAATAATTGGTGATAATTGATAAAAGAAAATGAAATTGTATATTGTGTGAGTGCAGTTTTCTATATACATGCCGCTCAAATTTTTTCACGTCATGTTTTTTGGTATTAAACCTTTTCTATTTAACGCCTTAGTTTTCTAGCTTAACATTATTTTGGTTCACTATTCCAATATTTTGGGCGTATAAATTTATTAAAAAAAAAAAAACTAAGTTACTTCGTTTTAAAAGGTTGTTATAGAAGAAGATATAAGAGGAGCTCTTTAGTTAGGTACGGCCAATTTTTATTAATTCCATAAAACAGAGTATTTTAATTTTAATCTTTATCCTTTTTTTTTTTAATTTTAGTATCCATTGCTAATTTTTCCAGTTTAATTTAATGGTGATAACATCGTAATAAAATAATGATGATCACATTCTATGTAAAAAAATCCAATAAACAAATGGCATCAAAAGCGTAATATTTAAAATGACAATAATATATACAAAGACCAAACTTAAAAAAATAATAGTTATGGGGGCAAAATAAAAAATAATAGAATAATATATTTACAATTACTAAAATAAACAGCGTTTAAAAAAGATATTTAAGCATATAACTAAAAATTGATGGACGGACAAATAAATATAGCCCATGTGAAAAAAAAAAGAAGATAAATTTCCTACCATTTAAATTTACATGAATTTTAGACGTTAAAATTTGACATCCAACTGAATTCCATCAAATTATTTTATATGTAATTTGGAAATGTATAAGTCTGTATATCCTACCACTTTTTTCTTCCATTACTTGAATATTCATCGACCAGAATCAACCCAGCTGAAATCTATAGCTCCTTAGTTTACCATTATACCAATATTTAAAAAACCCCTTGAAATTCAATGCCCAATTAAAAAAATAAAAAATAAAATCTTATGTACATGAATAAATAGCGGTTCGCTGCACGTAATTGGATACGTAGAAATTTTGGTGTAGAAGCCATAAATAATATCAAATGCTGATTATAGCCTTTTTTAGGTCTCATTGGAATAAAAACTAAAAAGAACAGTTACCAGAGTTAGAAAAGCTTTGCAAAATGGAAGCAATAACCAGAGATTCATCATCGCCATCGAAAACAGAATTCATCTCCGGACAAACTCCGACACTTTGATGCAGCTCCTCCGGGGTAGGTGGCGGCGGTGGAGGAGGCAATGAGATAGAAGGAGGTGGCGGAAGAGAGAGAAAAGGGTAATGAAAATTGGTTCGAGCGTTAATACCACAAATGTTGATAGATGAAAGATCATAGGCTATAGCAGCCTCTTCAGCAGTGTCAAATGTGCCTAACCAGTGTCTCTCTTTGGTATAAGGGTTCCTAATCTCAGCAGCATATCTTCCCCATGGCCTTTTTCTCACGCCAAGATACATTGTAGATCGCCTAGAGCTTCTCCTAATAGGGTTTTTGTAAATCAGTGAAGGAACATTTTCCATTGGCTTGGTCGTGGAAGCTGTTTCAGACATAGAAAAGATGCAGTGTTGTTGAGTTTGTCTGTATAATGGTAATTAGTGTATATATAAATAGAATGATTGAGAAGGTTATAGTTTAATCGATGAAATTTATGTGCAGTCCATGTTAAAATGTCTAAGAAAGTTCGTTAAGATAGACTTTAATTTGGTTTTGATATCATATTGGAGTATGCATTAAGTCTATTTCAATTCCACAAAACGAACCTATGAAATAAGTATTGCATCCTATTATATATTATATATTGTAAATTGGCCTTATTTTTCATCGATAGGAGAGTTCCATAGGAGAGTTCCAACCGTCTTGAGTGGAAAATGGAACAAAGGAGGATGAAAATTATGTGTTTATATGATATAATATTGGGTGGAGTGGGGCAGGTAAGAATCAATATATAGCAATCATGGAATATATAATATACAATTAACTGATCATTTTTTTTCTCTAATGGCTCTATCTTCTTCTTCATTTCCCTGATTTCCTCGTATCTGACATTATCAGAGTCAGCATAATGCGTAAATCACTGCAACTGCTGATTTATTGTCACCTTTGCCAATTAATCTCTCTATTTATGTTCTTGCTAGATTGATGGATGATGAATTAATTATACAAATTTGATTAGTTGTTTTTTTAAGAAAAACTGGTTAATTAAAACTGTCCCATCTTGTTGCCAATTTATCAAATAAAAAATAGGATCTTTTTGTCATGCCTGCATGATTTTGTGGTTTGTGTTTGTGGAAAGTTGAACCGGTGGTTTATCATGACTTCTTTGGCAGGCAGAAAAACATAATGTATTTTGGATCTTTATAATGGAAAATCAAGTTGTGATATGTTTTTAATTGTTTATGTTTTATATAAAAATGATTAAGTTTATATCAAGATTTCATGATTAATGGTTCAATATTGCTGCTTGTTGCAGTTTTACCCTTCTGCCAAGTTTTGCTCATTAATTGTTAATCATCGTGTAATTGCTCACTAACTAGTTTATTAATATATCCAAACCATTCTATGTTTTCTTAGAAAATGCAAAGAGATAATTTTATAGTCCATTATTAGTTTCGTTGATCCAAGGAGTTAGGTTTGTTTATCAATGAGCCATTCGTGCACATAAAAGTTACATTTTTATTTTGTTTTATATTAACCGCGCGTGATGATCTTGCAATTAAGCTATTTTCTTTAAAGTTGGAAAATTAGACGCCTAAAATTGCTAAACACTGTCTTCAAGATTTTTTTTTTTTTTGCAAACTATTGTAAAAATTTGCTCTTTAAAATTAGTTTGATTTGAACACTATAGGCTAAATAATACATATGAGGTGGAGCCTTACATATATTTTGTTAATAAGAATCAACAACGTAATAAAATTTAATATGCTAAATTATTTTTCTAATATCGTCTCACAACACTTATATCATACATACGCGCGCGTGTATATATATGCGCAAAATCATGTATTTATAGTTTAAGAATTTAAATATCAACATAATTATCCAGTTAATGCAATTGTGTAGTTAATAAGTAATTTGTTCAAGTGGAACATAAAATACTCCATAAAAATATATGTAAAAATTTAATTTATTAATTTTAGAGTCAACCAATTTTGGATGATGAAAGGTTTAAATACATTTGGTAGCGCGAGAATTGACATGGGCATGAAAAAGTGAAAACTAATTCCAACTTTTTGATGTACAAATTAAAAGAAAAAACATTAGTTTTATTATTAAAAACAAAATGTTAACACACAGAGAAGTCAGCAAACGCAATCCATCTTGGTGTTAGTAAACTATGAATGAAATGAATACATCAACTAACCAATTTCTAACCACTTACATTGACACATATTAATTTATAAAGTGCAACGATAAGATGTACATTGATTGATTTAATTTTGAATTGTACAGTGTACATATATCCCGTATAAAACACCTACTCGTAGATTCCATCAGAAAATTTTATCGTAATTTCTAATTGAAAAATTTTAACCTAAATTTTTTTACATGATTTTAATTCAAAATTTTAACATAAAAAGTTTATTAATTCATTTTTTTTACATATTATTCAATTTTAATCTAAATGAGACTGATATTTAGATTCACAAATAAAAATAAAAATTAATCATAATATACCTTTACTATACCATGAAAGAATTAAGGTATAGCAATAATAAGAAATTAAAAAAGATAAATACGGATGATTTGAATTGGAGAGGCAGATTTTAATAAAGAATGAATAATTTTTGTATCTTAACTCTATATAGAACTTTTGACGGATTGGTTATATTTATCATTAATTAAATATGAGTTCGATCTATATATAAATAATTGATACTATTTTCTTAAAGATAGTAAATTTATAAAATTTATAAGTCTCCATCTTTATATTCATTTAATTTTTTAAATTTTTAATCAACGTAAAACTTAAACTTGCGATTAGATTTTTAGTATTTTTTCTTTTGTCATGAATCAATGTTATTAAGGATTACATAATGTGTAATTGTTATCCTTTATTCATTCAAGGTAAAAATAGTAGTATATTACGTGTGTGAGAGGAAAGAAACTTGTCACGTTATCTTATGATTTATTAAGAATAAATTCTAATTATTTTATATTCAAATTATTAAAATTATATTTAATTTATATTAGTTTGGTTTCAAAAGTAACCTGGAAGCTAAACGCAACGGAGGAAAGACAACGAAGGAGTACTTGAATATGGAATCTTGTTGTGCTTTGATCCCTTTTCCTTAACTATAGTTGAAATTGCATTCTACAATGGCAGTGGTGGTTTTATCAAAATTAACCCCAACAACACTTCAATAGCTTTAGCAGCCATGTAATAGTGGTAGAGTGTTTGAGATAAATGGTGAAACAAGAATGTCCTATTATGTAGAAATTCATGATAAAATCTAATTCACACTTGAGATATTAAATTGTACGAATATATTCAATATTTTTCTTTTCTAATAAATATGATACTTTTACCTCATACTTAATTTTTTTAGAAAAATATATATAACTTTTATGTAACTCTTTAATAGATATAAAAAGTCTCTAAGAACTAATATTAAAAGTTTTTATAATAATATAATAAAAGTAAGATTTAACTACTCATTTGCTTTTGCCCCTATATTGATTAAAAAGTTATTAAATTTCCACTTTTATTATATTTTCTTATCAAGTTTCAATTTTTTAAATTGTCTCGATCATCTTTCCGTCATTATCTTACCAGTGGAAAAAAAAAAACTTTTGTTTGTAAGAAAACTAACACATTAAAGACATGTCATGTGCAATGTGTTATTTTGTATTTTTTTTTTAAATTTTTTTTGTAAGAAAATTTTGTTGTCTATGTGTCAAGTTCCGTGGTGTGACACATGACATTGTTAGTGTTACATGATTTGATAGTGCCATGTAATATGACAGTGTCATGTGTCACTGTTTTTGTATTCAATTCAATAGTCATATATCTCTAATTGATTCAATTCAATTCAATTTCAATTATTTTTTTTCAGATGAAATATAAGGTTGCTCCTCTTTTGTAACCAAATTTATTATTTGTATAAATATTATACTAATATTTATATTAAATTATTTTTTTTATTAAATATTTATGGAATGATTTTTAAACCAATTCTAACAATATTATTGGAATTCATTTAAATTAATTACTTTTAATCTTAGAAAAAAATGGATTCATAATATAGTAGTTTTAATTTTTTTAAATTTTTGAATGAAACTTAAATTTATTTATTTAATATAATAATATTTATACGATAAATAATAAAGTATTGTCTAACTTAAAAATAATAAATATGGTCTCAACTTGAATACAGACAACATTACTTCATTTAATGAAAAAATTGGAATTGATTTGAATAATATATATATATATATAAACTGAATTAAATACAAGACAATAAAGACAATATATGCTTTGTGTTCATCCTGAGAGTATGATATATAGACAACAATTTTTTTTTTTAAAAGATAAAATTAAAAAAAATGCAAATTAACACATAACATGTCATGACATCCATCGTTTATGAAGTACTAAAAAAAAACCTAATTAAATAAGTTTTTTAAAAATTGAAACTTGATTGAAATAAAAATAAAAGTGAAAACATACTTATAACTTTTTAATAGGATAAAAAAGAATTAATTAAGCCTAAAAGAAAAAGAGGATTTACTGATATTTTATTTCACAGCTTGATTACAAATCTTCCTCATTTTCGCTTTTAATTGAGGTTAGTCTCTCTAATTATTAAGATACTAGGTCGAGAACGAGGTTACATATCGTTTCTCATTAATTCTCTTATATGCATGAGCTATTTGCGCTATCAAAAGAAAGTATATAGTTCGGTATATTATATGAAATTAATTGCAATAATATATAGTTGTTGCAAAATAATTTGCAAAAATTTATGTAGACTTTATAATATGTTCCTTTTTAAGTTTGAGTGGAGAAATTTATTTACACAAGCTGCAATCCAACCACATAAGATACAGGTTAAGGTTAAGACCTGTACGCCTATTTCTTACAAATTTTAAATAAAAATTTATATATTTTAGTACACATGTGTATTACTTTAATTTATCGGGTGCTTGATATAAAAGGTTTCTTCATTCAAAGAAATCATCAACCCTTACAATTATGATTTTAAAATACGTTTGATTATTTATAAATATTTATACTTTTAAAAATAAAGAGAAATACAATATTTTTTTTTTCATCAAATGATTTGATAAAAATAATATAAGGTTTTTATTTAGAAAAACTTTCCAAATAAACTCAAACTAAATTTGATTAAACATAATTAAATTTTGACATTTTAACTATACTGATATTTTAAGTTGAACAAACTACTTAAATTATAAAAGGTTAGTTTAGTTATATAAATACTTTTAAAGATGTATGAAAATATAAAACGTATTCTGTCAAGTCCGACGTCCATATGGCCCACGTCAGGGGAAAATATTTAGCTTTTCACCGCAGTCGTGTAGATGGGAATGTAAATGAGGTGAGGTAATGCAGTTTCACGAAGTTTAAATTTATAAAAAACAAATAACTATTTAAAATTGATTTATTTATTTAATCTAGTTCAGTTAGAAGCTTAAATTTGACTTGTTAAAAAATATTAAAATTAAATTTGTTTTCTTTTTGTTTCATTTAGAATTTAACTAATTTTTGTAAAAATTTCTTAAATTATTTTTAATTTTTTGTTAATACAATGTCTTAAAATTATTTCAATTCCAATTTATTAATATAAATATGTATATACTTTATTTTCTTATAAAAGTTATTCAGACATTAAAATAAAGTTATTATTTTATAGAAATGCAACTCAATATTAATTAATAAAACTTGAATGTTAAAATAGGTGTATCAATATAAAACATAAACTATATATATATATATATATATATATATATATATATATATATATATATATATATATATATAGAGAGAGAGAGAGAGAGAGAGAGAGAGAGAGAGAAAAGCAAGTTATTTGAATTTATAATCTAAATTATTTAAAATTTAAACTCGACTCATTTAAACAATTAAACTTAATCGAAAGTTTACATTATTTATTTAATTTAACCAGTAATTAACATATATAACTTGAATAATTGAGAAATTATAATTGAGAAATATCTACATACATACAAAGTATAAATCAATGCATAATTAAATTATAAGTCATAATTAAAAATAATATAAAAAAGTGAACTTTTATTTTGATTAAACCATCTTAACTATTAGTGGTTATGGCATCATCTAAATTAATGATTAATTATGGGGTTTTGAAGTAAGTTGTTGTTGCAGTGCTTTCAAGAACTCTTCAGCTCAAATTGCCTCAGGAATCCTTCTTAAGTTTCTTTACATGTGACAATGAGGTTGCACCAATATTTGAAGGTTTTAACTCTATTTAAATCTTGCATCCCAACATACAAAACTCTTATTGCAGAAAAGTTCCACATATAACAAAAACAATTAGCGTAGTTAGGATTTCTTTTTGATGAAAATGTCACTTGGCCGGAAAATGTTCCTCCAAGTTCTGTGGTGTTTCTCCTTGATAGGTCTTAGTTCCCAAACACGGAGTGCTTACACTTTTGTTGTGAGTACCGTCACATCCTATCATTTCCTATTACTGTTGCAGACATTGGTGAAATGCTGTTTTATATGAACCATTACGTTTGTGAATATATTTTTGAAAAATAATACTTTGATAATAAAATATAATAACATAAATACATAATTAATGAGTTAAAATAGTGAATATTTTTAATAAATGTAATTAAAAATCAAGCTTTTTTATGCTGCCATTTATATATATAGACTGAAATATTTTTTTAATTTGTTTTTAAATTTTATGCTAATAATAATTTGTAATCATACCGTTGAGAATATATATAAATTCTATTAAACTATTATTATATTCATGGTTTGTTTTTTTATTGTAATACTTATTTATGCATAACTTTTTTTCTTTCATGAAGATGCTATTGTAATTTTAAAATATTATAATTTAAAATATTTATGAATTGAGCACATATTTATTCACAAATAAATGTCAAGAAAATAATCAGCAAATTGTTAAACCATCGGATAATAACTAATCATTTTGATTAACTTGCAGGTGAGAGAGGCCCAGTACACAAGACTGTGTTCCACAAAAAGCATGTTGACTGTGAACGGAAACTTTCCAGGACCAACTATCAGAGTCCACAGAGGAGAAACAATCTTTGTTAATGTTTATAACAAGGGCAACTACAACATCACTTTACACTGGTATTGAGTTTCCAATCTTAACCATTTTGATGATGACCTATGGAAAATACAACACCATGGATAAAGCTTAATCAAATGCATAGCTAACTCTAACTGATTTATGCACAGGCATGGAGTGAAGCAACAAAGAAACCCATGGACAGATGGTCCTGCATACATCACTCAGTGCCCCATCCAACCAGGAAGAAAATTCACACAAAAGTTGATTTTTTCTTTCGAGGAAGGGACTGTGTGGTGGCATGCTCATAGTGACTGGGCTAGAGCCACTGTCCATGGAGCTATCTTTGTTTATCCAACCAAGAATAGCCCCTACCCTTTTCCCCAACCTCATGCCGAGATTCCAATCATATTTGGTACGAAAAAGGTTGTTTTTATATGATCGAAATCGCTATAATATATGCATAGAAACATGGTTCAAAATGGAACAATATATTTTGTTCATTCATATGTAGGAGAATGGTGGAACACTGATGTCAACGAGGTCTTCACTCAATCTATTTTAACCGGAGGAGCTCCAAATATATCTGATGCTCTCACTATAAATGGTCAACCTGGGGATCTCTTCCCTTGCTCAATGACAGGTACTCACAAATGATAATTATGTGACAGTTCATAAACATATATGTTTCTTCTTGCAAATGTTTGTATTTTTGAGGTTATGCTTTAAACGCCATACTTGTTTTAATATGCAGAAACGTTCAAGCTAAGTGTAGAGCGAGGAAGGACTTATCATCTCCGTGTTGTTAACGCGGCAATGAATCTCATTCTGTTCTTTTCTGTTTCCCAGCACAATCTCACTGTTGTTGGTGCTGATGGTTCGTTCACGAAGCCATTGACGAGGGAATACATTTGCATATCACCTGGACAAACAATGGATGTGTTGTTGCAAGCAAATCAAGAGCCTAATAATTATTATCTGGCGGCAAGGGCATATTCTAGTGGGGTTGGTGTTGCTTTTGATAACACCACAACCACTGCGAGAGTTGAATACAGTGGCAATTACACTCCACCTTCGTCTCTTTCATTACCTTACCTTCCCAACTTTAATGACACAACTGCAGCTTTTGACTTCATCACAAGCTTGAGAGGCTTACCTGAGAGATACCCCCGCCAGGTCCCAACAAACATCACAACTCAAATAGTCACCACTATTTCTATCAATAGTTTGCCATGCCCTGGTGGCAGAACCTGCCAGGGACCAAATGGAACCATTTTTGCTGCTAGCATGAACAACATAAGTTTCGACACCCCCAACATTAACATACTAGAAGCCTATTACTATCATGTCAATGGGGTATACAAAACGGGATTTCCCAGATTCCCACCCTTTACATTTAACTTCACTGCAGACTTTTTGCCTTTAACATTGAATATACCAAAGCGAGCGACTAGGGTTAACCTGCTGAACTATGGTGCAACGGTTGAAATTGTAATCCAAGGAACAAACGTTGTTGCAGGAATAGACCATCCGATGCATCTCCATGGGTTCAGTTTCCATGTGGTTGGATATGGGTTAGGCAATTTCAACCAAAGCAAGGACCCCGTTACTTTCAATCTCATTGATCCTCCTCTTTTGAACACAGTTATTGTGCCACTGAATGGCTGGACTGCTATTAGGTTTGTGGCTAGCAACCCTGGTATGTGAAGTGTTTGCGTATAATTCTTAGTTTTCCATTTTTAATGATTTTATTAGCGGACACTTTTTTTGTTGCATGAACTGCATGTGTTTTTTAAATTTCAGGAGTATGGTTCATGCACTGCCATCTGGAACGCCACCAAGCTTGGGGCATGGAGACAGTGTTTATTGTGAAGAATGGGAAGGCTTCAAATGAAACATTACCACCACCACCGCCAGACATGCCCCCATGTTGAAGAATATTCTAGACTTTTTCTGTTTGGTGATTTTTATTTTTTTCCTTTGATTAATTTATTCTGGGCTTAGTAACTTTTGATACTGAAAAACAATACTTTAAGTGTTTGCCAGAAAGATGGGATATGATGTAAAATACTGAGTTTATTGGGTGTTACTTACTGTTAAGGTTTCTATATACTTTTAATACACTGAATATATTTTTTCACATGAACAATAGGACATTTCAAATATTCTTTTTAAGAAACACGTTTGTTTTACCTTATCTTTCAAGAAGTCACGTATTAGAAATTTGGAGAAAAAGATTGTCCGTGCTTTGCCATCTGTCATAGTGTTTAGTTGTTGTTTTATTATTTTTGGCACATTTGGGTTCTTCATAAACGTCTGAAGTTGATAGTATCCTTTAATTTGGTGCCTAGTCTTGATCTTGCATGAACGTCTCGCATACTACAAATTCAAGTCAAAGAGAAAGCTCATAATCAAGCATCACAAAATCACGGATCCAGTAATTAAGGCCAGGACAAAAAACTCACCAAAGAAAATATCTAAATAACAACTAATTAATTTATGAAAAAAAAAATTAATTCCTATAATAATCAATTTTAGATATAATTTTTAAATTAAAAATTATTTATATCTAAAACAATTTATATTATGAATAAAAAAATATAATTGAATTATGAATTGAATAATATATTAATGTCTAACATTAATTATCAATATTTTAACTACCAAAATAAAATTAGTCTAAATTGGTCTATAATTAATTAGTGATTAATTTAGATTCATTTGGTAGCTAATAAAATTCTAGTAGGTCAGGCATGTAATACCAATTTAGAACTAATTCACAAAACCCAATTATATTTTTGTATTAACAATAAAAGTTATTTTAAATATCAATAATTTTTAGTTTATAAATTGATATCTAAATTGATTACGTAATTTTTTTTTTCTGTAAAAGTGATTACTATTTCAACATTTTCTTGTAATGGTTATAATTGATAATGAGATATATTTTTTATTTATTTAAGAACATAGAAACTCAAACACCAGTATTGGGTTGTGAGGTAACTCACCTGAAATCTAACTCAGAATAATTAATGTATCCTATGACAATTTAATTATTATTGAATTATATTATGGTAACATAAAATATTTAAAGTTAAATTACTCACAATTTTAAACATATGATTAAACTAATAATATTTTTTAAGAATTTTTTTGTAGTGATAATAAAATATGTTGTAAGAATTATGGAATCTCACTGTAATTAACTCCTCTCAAAAAATCCCATCACATTAGTTTTCATAGACATATATATATATATATATATATATATATATATATATATATATATATATATATATATATATATATATATATTAATAAATACCGCATTTAACTGCTATAAAAGGTCACTAATTTTTTTTTGCATATTATTATCTAAACAACAGTTTTTGCAATATATTTTATAATATGTATTATCTTTTATCTTTTTATCATAACATTTATTTCATCTCACATCTTTTTCCTGTGTTTGAAGTTACGATTTCTGTAACTATCTATCAATCACAAGTTATTTACAAAATATGTTTGTTTTTTTTTTTTATCAGCATTTACAAAATATGTGATCTTTGACAAGTATTCAATTTCTTAAACAACATCAATCTTTTATACCAGTTACTTTGCACATATAAGTAGATATTTGGATGATAAGATAATAAATTGGAATTGAATAAAGGGCATAATTAATCCGAATTAATAGATCTCAGACAATCTAGTCTAAAGGATTGTCTTTGCAGAAAAATGAATATAGAATGAAGGTTTACTTAAGAGAAAATCTCTAACGAAAATTTTTAAGATCTAAAACCAATCAAATATATAATGAGAGAAGAACATGATTCGAAGGAGGTTTGAAGTGCAAAGATTTTTTGTGAGAAATTCAAATTTCCAAGGGCATGTTTGGTTAGATAATATTAATAAAACCTTGTTGGACATAAGTACTACATGAACATGACACAATAAAATGGCCATTGAAGTAAACACATTATTATGTAAAAAGATAGTTTGTGTAATTAATCTATTATGAATTATGAATATCATTGTTAGGATTGGAATATATAGGATAAAAATATTTGGATTGCAAATGTTAGGTATTATCTTATATCATAATGACAATTTGTTTGTGGATCATAATACATAATTTTGTATATGGGTTAGAGCACTCCAATTACTCTCATATAAATAAATAAATATATATATATATATATATATATATATATATTATTTGTAAAAGTATGTTTTATTGGATCTGAATTGGATCTAATAATTGGTCAATTTCTAAATTTTAAATTCAGTATATCTTATTGGATGGGAGTGCGTTTTGAAAATTACAATCGATGATCACCTTAGCTATATATAGCCAGCAATCGATAATGTTTTAAGCCTGCTGTCATTTTTATAAGGCGATGGTCATGTGACACTTAACCAACCAAAGACTACATACACCAAGCAATTAATAGCCGAAAGAAAATCTCAATTGAAAGACCATTTAATAATGTAAATATCATATGTTGATGGAAAGCCCCGCAACAAAATTGCCAAAAATAATAAAAGAAAGTGAATTATTACAAATAGCAATGTACTCGGAGAACCAATTTCCTCAAATTTGGAACACATGCCTTCTGGAGGGGTAAGGTAAAACAAACATCTAACTTATTGTTTTCAATGTAAAGTTCTTCAAACAGGGAAAGTCAAGAATATTCTTCAGCATGGGGGCATGTCTGGCGGCGGCGGTGACAACATTTGATTTGAAGAGTTTCCATTCTTCACAATAAAAACTGTCTGCATGCCCCAAGATTGGTGGCGCTCTAGATGGCAGTGCATAAACCATACCCCTGCAATTGAAGATACGTGCATGCAGTTCATGTAGCAAAATTTATTAAACTCTCCATTCAAAAATTTGAAAAAAAAAGGTTAAATATATGAACTCGTAATTGGCGTTACATACCAGGATTCACAGCCACGAATCTAATGGCAGCCCAGCCATTTATTGGCACAATCACAGTATTCAAGTAAGGAGGATCAACGAGATTGAAATTCAAGGGATCTTGACTTTGGTTAAAATTGCCTAATCCATATCCAATAACATGGAAACTGTACCCATGGAGATGAATAGGATGATCTATCCCTCCAATAACGTTTGTTCCTTGGAACACAATTTCAACTGATGCACCATAGCTCAGCACATTAACCCTAGTCTCTTTCGTTGGTGTATTCACTGTTATAGGCAAAAAATCTGCAGTGAAGTTAAACGTAAAAGGTGGGAATCTGGGAAATCCCGGATGGTAAACCCCATTGATATGATAGTAATAGGCTTTTAGAATGTCAATGTCGGGGGTTTGAAAACTTATGTTGTTCATGCTAGCAGAGAAAATGGTTCCATTCAGTCCCTGGCAGTCATTTCTGCCATTGGGGCATGGCAAAGTGTTGACAGAAATAGTGGTGACTATTTGAGTTGTGATGTTTGTTGGGACTGGACTGGGGTATCTCTCAGGTAAGCCTCTCAAGTTTGTGATGAAGTCCAAAGCTGCTTGTGTATCATTGAAGTCGGGGAGGTTTGGTAATGAAGGAGATGAAGGTGGAGTGTAATTGCCACTGTATTCAACTCTAGCAGTGGTTGTGGTGTTATCAAAGGCAACACCAACCCCAGTTGAGTATGCCCTTGCAGCTAGATAATAATGACCAGGTTCTTGGTTGGCATGCAACAACACATCCATTGCTTGTCCTGGTGATATGCAAATGTAATCCCTTGTCAATGGCTTCGTGTACACAGCATCAGAACCAACAACAGTGAGGTTGTGTTGTGAAACGGAGAAGAAGAGAATCAGATTCAGTGCCGCGTTGATCACTCGGAGATGATAAGTCCTCCCTTGTTCTACATTTAACTTGAATGTTTCTGAAAATTACAAGAAAGTGTGGCGTTTAGAGCTGAAAGTTGATCATTAACTTCATCAACTTTAGACATTGATGCCTATACCTGGCGTTGAACAAGGCAAGAGATCCCCGGGTTGACCATTTATAGTGAGAGCATCAGAAATGTTTGGGGCTGCTCCTGTTTCAGAAGACTGTCTGAAGACCTCGTTGACATCATTGATCCACCACTCTCCTGCATATCCTCGTGCTTGTATCAGTATATGTTCTAGCTATATTTGGTGAATTGCAGAAAAACAAAAACTGTTAAGGATAATTTTTAGTACCGAATATGATGGGAATCTCAGCATCGGGTTGAGGAAAAGGGTAGGGAGTATTCTTTGTTGGATAGACATAGATAGCACCATAGACAGTGGCTCTTAACCATTCACTGTGAGCATGCCACCATATGGTTCCTTCCTCAAAAGAAAAAATCAAGGTTTGTCTGAATTTCATACCAGGTTGGATGGGGCACTGAGTGATGTATGATGGACCATCTGTCCATGGATTCCTTGGCTGCTTCACTCCATGCCTGTTCATAAACCAGTAGTGGTTAATTGGTTAATTTTCATCCATTCATATGTTATTAAAATTGCTTAAGCTAGAAAACTATACCAGTGTAAAGTAATGTTGTAGTTGCCCTTGTTATAAACATCAACGTTGATTGTGTCTCCTCTGTTGACTCTGATAGTTGGTCCTGGAAAGTTTCCATTCACTGTCAATATACTTTTTGTGGAACAAAGTCTGGTATACTGGGCTTCTCTAACCTGCAAGATTAATCAAATCATTTTATTTTATTTATGGGTTTTCATATGATAATTTTATAAAAAAAAAAACAATAATTCTTTTTCTGATGAAAAGCTATCCGTGCAGAAGAGTTATGCTGGGGAAACTAAACAAAAGAACAGAAAAATATTCTTGCTGTTACTCACTTCAAAGGTGTAATGACTCTGTGTTTGGGAACTAAGAGCGATCAAGGAGAAACACCACAGAATTTGGAGGAGAATATTCTTGCTGCACCACATTTTCGTGAAAGAGAAAATGTTATGCAACTCGTACTACAATGCTATTGCTAATAGTTAGTGTTATATATAGGAAAAAGTTTTATGCAGGAGGTTTTATATGTTATAACGAGTGATTTAAACAGATATTGTATTGAGTGTGCATCAATTAGTTGTATTCTTCAAAAATTGGTGCGGCTTCACTGTCATGTTTACCACTAATGTATAAGTCAATAAGTCAATCTAGCCATTTAATCAATTGTAAGAAAATTGTAAAAGAAATTAAAGAGGAATTTGTCAAGCAATTTGAGTTGAAGGTAGCGTATATATTGGAAACTGATTGTATTGTACCTCTTCGAAAACACTGCAACAACAGCTTTACTTAAAAACCCATAAATAAATTGCTAACTTTGGAATGTGATGCCATCCTCCGAATAGTTAAGATTGCTTAATCAAAAAAGTGTTAAGCTATCCATTATTCGCTTCCGTTTTGTTTGATTTTGACTTTTCATTATGTACATGCACACATTTTTTCCGTATATGATTTATTATAATTAAATGATGATTAGTTTAATTGATGATGTTAAATTTATACTTTTTAGCGAAACTATCCCTCAATGTCAACAAATCTCTTACAATGTCAATTACTATTGAATTAAGATATATTTAAGTAATAAAAAAAAGAAAACTTACATTGGTTCTTATAAAGATTAGAAACGGTGGATCTACTTTTAAAATCTAGCCATTTATTTACTTCATGCCATAAATCAATTTTAACTAGTAAAACTAAAAAAAGAAAAAAGTATTTTTCTTAAAATAATATAAAAACATGAACTAATAATCCATCATAAAGTTATATAGTGTAGTAGGATGCAACTTTTTCTATAAAAACATAGTACATGAGTTTGATATATATATATATATATTATGTTATTTCTATTATGTAATGTATTTTATTAAATTAATTTATTGTACCAATAAAAAATAAATTTCCAAAAAATTAAATATAATAAAATAAAACTGCTACGTTAAATTAAATAACTGAAATCGGCCTTCACCCTGACGACTTCAATCTCATATATGCAGGAATCGACCTCCTTCTTGACGATTTTCTTTTTTTAAAAAAGAAAACCGGTCGGGGGAGGACAAGCGTCCTCCCCATTACAACTTGACCCAGTTTCACAAATAAAATTTCAACAGACCTTAAGCCGGTGGCCATTATTGCCTAATAGATTTTTAAATGAAAAAATATAGTATTAAACTAAATAAATTATAAGTAGTGTGGCATCACTTAATAAATTGGAACAGGTTGAAGGGAAAAAGAAAAGTAATTACTTATAATAGCGCCATTTGAAGAAGACAACATGGAATTATTATTAGAGATAAATTACAAACCATCATTTTATAAGCTAATATTAGTTTTACAATGATGTGCTTTGAGTTAAATTATATATTGAACGTGATTTTTATCTTAGGAAACAAACCTAGCTAATCCTCAATTAATTTGTTTCCCTACCACATTAATGAGAAATGAAGTTTATAATAAAAAAAAAAAAAAAAAAAAAAAAACTACAGTTCTTGGTTTAAGTGTGTGAGAATAGTGTTTGGCCATTCACTTTTCTGTTATGGCTTTGAGAGATTCAATCGTTAACCGACCTAGTTAGTAGCTAGTATGGCATTGCACATTGAAAAAATCAATGCCACCAATCTTAGCACGTTGCTTAACCAACTGTCTTCTCGATATACAAATCTCATTTTTTATTTCAATATGGTAGAAACTTCGTGAATTCAATATGACACATTAATATATATATATATATATATATATATATATATATATATATATATATATATATATATATATACTGCTGAATATCAACTTATATAAATTATATTGCTTATCATCGTACAGAAGTTGGTAAAGATTTGGTATTACAACAAAAAGGATATTTATCTCACTTGTATAAAAGCTAGATAAATAATCCTCACACTTAGAGACACTTTTTTATTGGAAAATTAGTACTTTTCACATACTTTTACACACACCCAAATCTCAGAATAATTATTAAGGTTTAATTAGTAAACCTTGGAGATGCGAGGGCTCTGAGGGGGTTCTTCATCTCACAGGATAACTTCAGAACCTCGGCTAGGTCAACTGGGTTAGCCATGTCTTCAAACCATTGAAAACGATGAACCAAGTTAGCCACCCAAAGGCTCACAGTCACAAGACCAAGGTTTTTACCCGGGCAAACCCTACGTCCAGCTCCAAATGGTGCGAGTCTTAGGTCACCACCTCTCACATCCACTTCAACCCCTCCTTCACTCTTCACAAACCTCTCTGGCTTGAACACAAGTGGCTCGTGCCACACGCTAGGGTCATGAGTAATGGCCCACATGTTCACCATTGCTGTGGTGTTGGCTGGGACCACCATTCCATTGCTGAGATGGACATCTGACGTGGACAAGCGGGCCCACGAAAGAAGAGGCCCAATTGGATGCAATCGCAAGGTTTCTTTCACAATGGCTTCTAAGTATGGCAACTTTATCACATCAGCATCTGTAACTACCGTCTTGTTTCCCACAACCCTGCGAAGTTCATGGCGGAGCCTGGTTTGTACTTCCTCATTCAAAATAAGCTCCGCCATTACCCACTCAGTAAGAAGTGCTGTTGTATCCGTGCCACGAAATATCATCTCCTGCGTGCAATCAAGTTTTTAAAATATTAATACTTTAACTTCTATGTACCTACCACACTACAATAATATTAATTACTATAGCTCATAAAACTAATTTAAAATAAAAGATGATTACCGTGACATTAGTGTCACTTTGGAGTGTGTTTAAATATTTATTTTTTTTGACTATTTTTTGTTTTCTTGTTTTTGTTTTGCTAATTAGAAAATGCAGATGAATAAAAAAATGTATCGATCTTCTGAAACATAACATTCTGCCCAGTTAAATTTGGAGGATCTTTTATGTTTGGGTTATCATTTTTTAATTAGAGTCACGCGACACATTCCCAGATTTGATATTTAGTTGCAGTAGTTTTTTTCAAACGCATGCACGTGTTAAAACATGCATGGGCAATAAACTTCCGTACGTTGTAGGGATTAAAGAAACACAAACCCATAAAACAGCAATGATGTCATCGTCTTCGAGCTTGTCCTCCCCTTCTAGAGAGAGCAGCACGTCCACGAAGTCCGAGTCATCAGAAAGTTCCTTGAATGGAGCCATTATGCGGTGCTCCTCCAGAATCCTCTTTACAAATTTCTTCACTCTCGGAGCAAGAACAGAGCACCGTTCTCGAACACGTAAAGGGTCATAGAAGAAGCTGATCCAAGGAACATAATCAGACCAGTTGAAAGCTCCCAGAAGGTCAAAACCTTCCCGCACCATGTCGCGCACCTCTTCAATCTCACGCCGATTATAACACTCATCTTGGTCGTGGTACCTTCTTCCAAAGACAGTTCCCATAACGTTATTCAGCGCTGCATCTTGGAGGTGTTTTCTTAGGCACACGAACCCGTTTTTGGACTGCTCTTGAGCTATAGCACGCAACATGGCGGCGCAGTCTAGCCAGCGACCTGGCTCGTGGGCGAGAATGCGCCGCGGGGAGAAGAGGTGTGTTGAGGCTACCCTCCGCAGCAAGCGCCAATACGCACCGTTTGGGGCAAACCCAATGGCGCGGTTGAACATGAGGCTCTTAGCGGATTGTTTAACGGGGCGGTCGGCGAAATGGGGTGAGTTCAAGATCTCACGCGCCACGTGAGGGTTTGAAGTTACAACTACTGGGCTTGACCCCAAACTGAAGGCCATGAGTTTGGTCGCGGATAGGGCTGAAGCAATGGATGCGAGGGTGCGATGAGGTAGGGCATGGTTTAAGCTAAACAAGAGGCCGAAGAGAGGGACTCCTTTGGGCCCGGGTATAGGGACCCGGCCCATTTGGTTCTTTCCGTTTCTCCATGCAGGACCTCCTCCCCCTCTTGGGAAGGCCCACGCCAGAAGGGCAATGGAAAGAATTGCAGTGAGGATTATGAGCAAGAGTGGGTTGTGAGTTAAGTTCTGTGTTCCTGCTATGGCTGGAAGAGTAAACACCCACCAGCTAGTGTCTAATGACGAGGAAGGTAACCCCATTAGAGTGGAGAGTGAAATGGAAACAGAGTTTGAAGCAATAAGAGAGAGTGATGAAGATGGTTGTGAAGTGCAGGGGAGAGGCTTGGTATAAATAGGTGCGTGCATGGATTAGAGAAGCAGCTTAGGGTAAGTTTGAAGATATTATGTATTTTTAAGTACAAAAAGTGTGTAATAATGCGTGTAAGTGGGGTTAGAGATATACGTGGCTTAATTTGGTGGTTATAAGGTTTCCTACTTATTGTTACACCTAAATCTACAGTGTTCTAGAATGGCCGTAGCCTCTGATATGATATGGCATTGGGAAACGACCTAGGCATTCTATTACAGACATTTATGTCACATTTTTTTATGTCTTTCTTTCTAAATTGCATGACAGAGACGCAGGCAGAATGGTGGAGGAATTTTGAGCAACCGCCACTGCGCCCTTGAATGTCGGATCATGGAGCACAGGATTTAATTATGGAGGCATGCATGCATGGACGTGTGTTAGGGCGGGAAGCAAGGTTGCACATACGTGTGCACGTTGCTCGAGGCCTCTCGCCTCACGTGACTACGGGCTATTCAAGAATAAGTGCATCGTATTCCTAAATAATCCAACGCAATTTCAATTCCTCTCGATTCTTAACGACCCTGTGAGACCCTAGTGGCCAAGTTTAAGTTAGAATAAGATGAGTCAAACAAGCAGAGAAAAGGTTACTTTCCGAACTTTTCTTTTGCAAATAAGGTTATATTTCACAAAAAGATATTTATAGTGTGTGCACACTCCACCGATTTACCTAACACCTTTCAGTCTTTAGGTTTCGCCGACTTCTATAGGAAGAAATCATACTACCTCATAGACTTCATTGATTCACATTGAGTTTATTTATTAGGAATGACAAAATTGATCGGACCTAATGAGTCAGCACGTCACTTTGTACTAAAAGGAATAGGTAGAATTAAAGATTTTAATCTATTAGTTTCATTTTAGTCTGTGTCTCGTCTATTCTGTCAACTTGACGGATCAAAGTATGGGTCATTCTGTCCTGATCCGTTAGTCAATTTTAAAAAAATAAAATAAAATAAAAATAATTAAAAAGATTAAATTTTCATATTAAGTTTTTAAAATATGTAAATATATAATAGTATTATAATTTAAATCATCAACACCTATAAATTAAGTTTCAATTATTAGTTATAATTGAATAATTTAATATGTAAATTTAATAATTATTTTAACTTAACTAATTAAAAACATTAACTAATCAATTAAAAATTTTAAAAATATTTTATTTGATTAAATATGTCTTTAATAATAATTTATATGTAAATATAAACAAATTTTAAAAATTAAAAAATTAAAAACAAATTAAAAAAGTTTTTAAAAATTAAAATAAAGGGGGACGGGTTGTGATTGTTGGTTCATTTTTGTTTGACGGGCCAGCCCGACCCAGTGCGTTAGCCCGTCCAGTACGGGCCGGGTTGTGATTGTTGGCTTGTTTTTGTTTGACGGGCAGCCCGGCCTGATCCATTTTTTACGAGTCATAGACAGGTCGGACCAAAATGGACTGGATTGACCCATTTTGCCACTCCTATTATTTATGGTTAAAGATTATGAAGATAAAGCATGTGGAAAGAATTTATAATATGAAAATAATTTACATAAATTGATGTTGAGTAGATTTTTATAGTAATTTAAAAAAAAAACTGTCGACTTTTATAATTGTTTATAATTTCAAGTAATGGGAATATGATAGAGAATTATAATTTGAATATTTTCAATCATTTAAAGAATGAAACAGAATAGAATGTTGTTTAATCATTTAAATGAGAAATGATAGGTTGACACCCACATTTGATCACTTTTTTTACCACCTTCATAAGTTACAAGTTAATTTATCTTGGGTTACAAATTAATTTTAAGGTGGTAAAAAAAGTGGTCAAATGTGGGTGTCAACCTATCATTTTTCCATTTAAATAGAATGTTATTGTCTAAGATTTCCTTCTGACGGTAATAGTTTGGTTGTGATACAAACTTTAAGTCTTTAACTTATTTTGTAATAGAATGTTAGATCTTTTATACGAACAATTTATATCCTACGTTAATTTTTTTTTAATTAGTAATCACTAATTAATCTAAATGGTTGTTTTTTTTTTCTCTTTTTCGTTAATATATTTTTTTTTACATTTTTAATATAATTATATATAACAAAAACTAAAAAATAAATTAATAGTAAAATTGTTATATTGTTCACACAAAATTAATGGGTCATATTTTCATATATAAAAGTTCTAATTTTATATAACTTCAATTTAATATAATATTTTATTGTTAAAGAGTTTTTAAATAATTATTGTTAGATTATGGCAAGACCGTTAGGAATCACATTTTTTAGTATTTTTATCGAAACAAAAAATAAACATTAAAACACTCAGACCAAAAAATAATTTCCCTTAATTATGAGAGTTAATTTTTAATTTATAGACAAAGTAGTCACAAAAATATAATAATTCACTGACCAAACTATATTTTCCGTGCAAAATATGTGAATAAAATATCAACTAGTACCAAGATAAACTTAGTCCAAAATTCTTAGATTCATAGACTTGAGGTCAACTTTGAGATGTCTTATCCATCTTCATAAATGAAGTTGGATTCTGAACGAACAAGATGATACCCAATCTCTAGAAAAGTTATTAAAAGAAGCAGCAAAAGGAAAATATTTATCATTGTAGATATTTTAGGATTGATGTAGTTCTTAAACTGGCTTTTTTGTATTTCAGAGTTGGTTTAAAATTGAATATGTAAATATGAATCGTTTGACTTATTTTTTTTTTATAAAACAGGGTGAAGTCATCAGAAGTGTAAACGACATCAATGCTGAAGTCATCATGATACAAGTCGCTTTTTCCCCTTTTTTTAAAAAAAAAATCAAAGTCGTCGTGAGTCATGACAATTTCAATGTAGTATCAAAAAAATTGAAGTCGTCAAGATTCATGATGACTTTTTTTAATATACTGAAACCATCATGACTCATGACAATCACTCATAACGACTTTGTTTTTTTTTTTCTTTTCACCTATAAAATGGTTATGCTTCCTAATGATTTCATCATATTTTACACAAAAAAAAAAAAATCTAACCCATATTTACAATTTTCACCTCAAACCAACTCCCAAATAAAAAAAAAAACCTCTTAAACTCTTTAGTTTATAATTGATATCTGACCATTATAATTTGGTGAAAATTATAAATAGGGTAGTTTTTTTTGAAGTGAATTAGGAAAGTGTAAGTACAAAATTATTTGGAAAAAGAAAAATTATAGTTGTCAGATGATATTTTTCTAAAAATTTGAAGTCGGAAGAAATTCTAAGAACACAAGTAAATATCAATCACGAAACTTATTACATTGACCTTAAGCTTAATTTACAGGGAATTTCAGAGTGGTATGGGAATTGCATAAAGAGGAGAAAGCTTCTTCAAGGTGATTCCATACTGCTCAGTCATGTCAAGGGTGTGAGGAGTGACACCGTGAGGAAGCTCCCATCGAAAAGAGTGCACAAGCGCAGCCAACATCAAAGTAATCATCCGATTAGCGAGTGGCAAGCCAGGGCAAATTCTCCTACCTCCACCAAAAGGCAAATACGCGAAATCCCTGCCTTTGAAATCTATGTTAGATCGCAGAAACCTTTCGGGCTTAAACGATAATGGTTCATCCCAAAACTGGGGGTTCCTCCCAATGGACCATGCGTTGATGAGGACTTGGTTCCCTTTGCGAATGGTGTACCCACTAACTTCAACATCATGTCCTGCAACGTAGGGCAAGAGAAGGGGCACCGGTGGATGAAGCCGAAGGGTTTCTTTCACTATTGCTTCCATGTACGGAAGTCTAGGGATGTCTGATTCTGTTATTTCAACGTTGGAGGACCCTATCACTTCGTTCAGTTCCGCTCTTGCTTTCTGCATTACTTCTGGGTTCCGTACAAGCTCTGCCATCGCCCACTCTGTTGTTGATCCTGATGTGTCACTCCCCGCAATGAACAAATCCTGCTTCCAATAACCAACATCCTCACACTCCATTAACACTTATCCATGCACGTTAATTTTTTAAAATCGTACCGTACCTGTACTGGAAAAAGAACTTTGGACAAACATTTAAACTAAACTTTAATTGTTTTTGTTGAAACAAACATAAAACTTGTGCTTCTCATATATATTATTCAACTTTAAAAACACCATACAGTTAGCCTACTACGCTCCTTGGTCCTTCCCCCAACCCTACACGTTTTTACAGGTTCAGCCCACGCACATTCCTCCAAACAATAGATGAAAACAAGCCACCAACTCTACATGTTTTTTCAGATTCATTTCTACACACATTACACGAAAAATATGATAACCACAATCTACCATTAACACAACAAGAAATCTTTTAACCGTGTTTTCACTTTTATAGTTATCAATATTACTTTTTCAATAATATTATTAATCACATTTGTATATGGGTGTACAAAGTGAACAGTAGTTTCATGGGATTTTTTCAAAAAAAAAACCTATGACGAGATGCTTATATATTACCTTTTAGTTAATAAATATGGTCCGTTCGAATAACAACTCTAGAATTACAAGAAGATGACAATATTTAAATTTATAAACTAAATTTAGAATCTATTTATATTAAAATTAAATTATAAATCTAAGTTTTACATCAAGAAAAATAAAAAGTCGAACTTCATATAAAGATAAAATAAACCTATATTAATGTCTTGTACAATTATACTCACATATTATATCTCAATCTCAATAAATAAATAAATAAACTTCTACAATACCACAAAAGGAAAAACACATTTAATGTTTAGGGTTAATATAATGTTTTTAGTCTACATTATTTTAGTAAAAAAAGTTAAAATAAATAAATAAATATATTCTTTTATTAACGTTTTCCTTATGTTAAATGATATTTTAGAATAACATTTAAATTAGTTAAACTATTTGATATATTATGAAATATCATCTAACACAAAAAATAATAAATTACTTAATTAAAATATTATGTTCATTTATTTTTTAAAAATTAAAAATAAAAAACATATAAAATTAAAAATATAAAAGAATTTCAATACTAATTATGAATTTAAGAATAAAAATATATTTCACTCCAGTTAAAATAAAAAGTTAATGATAGAAAGGGAACGGTGTTACCAGAATCAACGGCTTGATGCTTTGAACGGTGAAATCGGACGGCTGACCTGGTTCACACTGATCAAGCAACACATCCAAGAAATCCCCCTTGGCGACACGAGGACCCTCTCTTTCCGCAACACGTTTCCGAATGATGCGGTCGAAAATATCATGCAACCTGACGTATGAAACCGCCACATGTCGCTTAACGCCTTGCAAGTCAAACGGCTTCAGCAGAGGAAAGTAGTCTGAGAGGTTAACCCTCCCTGCGTCCTCCATGATCCTCCACACCAGCTCCTTGAACTCCCCTGCACTCTCGAACTCCGGGTCTACCAAATCCTCCGAAAACACCGTGTTCGATACCAGGTTCAGCATCGTCGCGAATGCCAGATCTCCAATCGCAACACCTTTTCCATTCCAAGCTTGTTTCCGAAGGTGCTGAACTAGTTCCTGCACTTTGCGGTGCCGGAGGTGCTGTAGCAGGTCCAGGCGTTGGGCGGTAAAAATCTGGGTGGTGCAGACGCGGCGGCGGTTGCGCCACCGTGAGTCGGCGGGGGCCCAGGCTAGGGTGTCGCCCACGTTGGGCTGGGCCGCCACGGATTCTGGGATGGGGCGGTTGGCGAAGGTTTGGTCGTTCTTTTGGAGGATTTCTTGGGCCACGGCTGGAGAAGAGGCCACGGCCACGGTAACCGAACCCAGACGGAGGGACATGATTTGGCCGTAGGTTTGGGCCAGAGAGGAGAGGGCGCAGTGTGGTTTGGGGCCCAGTTGGTGGAGGTTTCCGATTATGGGGAAGCCGGTTGGACCGGGGGGTTGGTTTTTTTTAACGCGGCGGTTGAGAATGAACTGGCTGGTGATGAGGAATAGTGTGAGGAGTAGCAGGAAGATGAAATGGTCCATGGTAAAATTTGTTGGTTTTTTCTTCCCGACGTGATTCAAACCTACTTGGTCCATGTTCTGTCAGGTTATATCCTATATATAAATATATGAGTTGTAAGAGAGTTATAAATAACAATTGATATAAGCATATACTAATTTGTATATTGCTAAGCGTTTATGTATTATTATTTTATTGTGAAGGAAAAATGAAAGAAAATTTGCATATTTTATACGAGGCTAAATTATACTCATCATATCTTTTTATAGTATTCAAATATATATTTACATTTTACTATTATATTATTCAAAATTTTTATATTTTAAATAAATATTTAATGTTATTACTTTTTAATAAATCTCATTTTCTTGTATTTTTTAATAAAATGAAATATCAATGAAATTGAAACTAGTTTGGAAGATGTTTTTATAAATATCGATATCATTTCTTTATAACGTGTTTTTGAGTATTTTCATGTGTGTTTTCTTTAGGTTTGGTTGGTTCTTAATTAGAGAGTTTGCTAAGATATTTTTGATTTTCAAGTTAATTATACGTCACAAATAATACAATTGTAATGAAATGAACCAGTAACATAATTCATAAAGAATGACTATTTATAGTATTTGTATAGATTCAAGTTTTCATGGACCTAAGATTTGAAGACTTCCGTTTTAAAGTTTCTTTGTATATTTAATTATCCTTAATTTTTTGTTTTCTAATATAAGTCATAATTCTTTCTTAAGATAGTATTGTCATAATAGATGCTTTGTACTATGTTGATATGTTGATTGAAGTATCTTCCTCCTCCATCGTGATATAAATGATTTAAAACATTGTTATTCCTGATATAGTAATAGGCTAATTAATTAAAATAATTATTATATTTAATAGAAAAAAATTGAAATGAACTCAATATACAGTGTGTTCATGTAGTGATTATTTTTATTATTATGTATTTAATTGAGACTATATGAACAATGATGGTTGGTCCTCTTTTTTTGTGCCTGAAAAAATAACAATAACTCACCCAATATCGACTATCGTGCATTACTTGACCTTTGTGTAATTTTGTATTTCATCATTCCCTTTGATTTTTATGAGAACATGACATTTAAGTAGAAGAATATAAAGATAAAAGTGGGGTATTTTACGAATGGATTCGAATATGATAGCTATTGCTTTCTAGACTTCATTTAGTATTGTCATGTAATATAGATTAAGAAGTTAAAATCAAATTTCAAATTACTGAAAGGGATGTATTCCTAACTTTCTATGTATAAATTTATAAAAGGCAGACTTACTGAGATGGATTATTGACCCGTTTTCACTACCTTACCTAAACCTTACCAAAACATGATTGGAAATATCTTAAACTTATTTTAAATTGTTAATGAATTATTTTATATAATCATGTGATGGTAAATGTTTATCACTTATTTTAAATTGTTAACATTTTATATCTTCCTGCATCCATTATTTTACTTTTTCTTTTCTCTTTTGTTTTTCAAATATAAAAGTGTATTTTTCTAATAACCACATTAACACTTTGTCAATCATAGATGCCCATTAATTGCAATTATATGCCTCCACACCACTTTCTATTCAATCATTCAACCAATTGTATGTCCACCACAATGAACCAATAAACATAATCTGTGACATGATATGTTATAGATTAGTTTATTATTTGTTTGGAAAAGAAAGAGACAACACTAAATTTTTTTAGGAGTTATAAATTAATGTGTTATTTGTCTTAGTTAGAAAGTGAAGAGTAAGGCTGTAGTAGAGTTTTTTGAATTAAGAAAAAGTGAAAATAAATAAGTAAATGAATTGAGATTAATTTCATTGATATAGTAGAATAAAAAAAGTTGTGTATATTAGTATATCTAAAATTGATTGAATTACTCGTGTATTAAAAATTTTAAAATTAAATATAATTAAATATTAAAAAGTTTGTATGGTTACAAATTGGCATCTATTTATAAATAATTGTCATTTGTATAAAGTTAGTTGTATTAAAATTAAATCTTAAAAAATAATTGTACCAACACTAATTAAAGAGTTCCACATTTTTCTAGAAACTTTAACTTGAAAAATAAAAATAAAAAATATTTAAAATTTAATATTACATTTTATTAAATTTATATAAATATTAGATATTATATGATCGTCTAGAGAAATATAGTTCTATATAACTTTTATATTTATAATGTAATTCATGAATAAAATTAAATTTTTATAATAATTTGATTATAAAAATATATTTAACTTTAAATTTAATTATAATCACTCACTTCAATAATTTAATTTTAGTATTATTGATAGTAAAAATGAGAGTTATCAAAAAAGTTCACCTGATTCAACCTAATTATTAAGTTTTTTTTTTTTATTATTTTATATTTGGATTGGTAAGTCTATCTAACTCATCACAGATGAGTTGGATTTTCAGTGGACTGAATCCATTTTTATGGTGACTCAGGTAAGCTCACAATATTATTAAAATATGGAAGCACAATCCGCTCAAAATCGGCATTCTTAAGAAATAAATGTATATTTGCAGATGAAAAAATAATGCCAACAATTTGAAACGTTAATAACATAATTAAACGATTCAAAGTTCTTATATTATAGCAAAAGGTACACAAACATATTTAAAGGTATAAAACCATTATATTAGAGCAGAAGTTATAAAAAAAAAAAAAAATCTTGAAACTGACACGATAAACCTCATGGAATGATCTTTACTTTGAAAATAACCTAACTAGTTATTTGAAGATAAATACCAAGGAATAGTTATCCCAACCATTGGCTTAACATAAAAAATTTCTTGACCACTTTTTTCTGACATGAAAACTGAACTCCTCCACCTCTAAAATAAATGAAAACTTGCGACAGATTTGTGGGATTTCAATTTTTGGAGGATCTCAATGATCGAAAATCTTGTGAAAAGTAACTGCATACATAGATTGTTGTACGAGCCTGGTCATCACTGAAGTTCCCACAATTACCATTCTCCAACGAAATGAAATTAATAATCAGAAAGGTTATGCTACAGAAATGAACAGCTCACAAATGCATGATGGAATTTTATTTGGAATGCACAACAGAGAAGCTCACTTCAGCAAGGTACAGAACCAGATTCAGTGGAGACTTGTTCACTCCTGAATCTGAACAGGCTCAAAACCCCTCTGAATGGAAGCCTTAACAGCATCCAATACCAGTTGGGTTTTCCTACTAATTGTTGGCCACTTCTTTTCAGGCTTAGAGTTTTTGAATTTGATTTCTGCCACCAAGCGAGCAAATTCTCTAACCAAAAGCGCTTCCTGAGGGAGATCAGTGTTTATCGTATGCTTTATTGGCTGTTTAGCCCAGCCTGTGACAAGATCATCAAAGTTAGTTTCTGTACCAGCAAGAAATGACGCCTCCTTTTCATGATAAGGGATGATGAAGTCATGCACATGTAGAGTTCCTCTTGTCCCAATAGCTGTTATGTCCATTGTTAAGTTTGCCAAGAAAGAGCAATGGAAGGTTGCTACTTTCCCATCTTCCCAGTACAGAGAAGCTCCACATTCTAAAATCACACCATCTTTGTTGAGCACAGGTTCATATGAAGCAACCGCTGTTTTAGGCAATTCATAGTTGGCAGCCAACAGAATTGCTCTAATGCAGTACCACCCGTGATCACCAAGAGCACCAAGAGCATCAAGATCAGGCTTTACACGAATGTTTCTGCTCAGATAATCTGAATCCGCTGCAGATGTGAAGCAAGTGCGAACCTGTACAACGAACAACACAACACTGCTCATCAATCTGTCAAAACATACATCTCAACAACACCACACTGATTCTCCACCTTCTAATAAAAGATCTATTTTTCTCTGAATTCCCCGACCAAAAATATCCAGAAAAGTTCCATTATTCAGTCCCTCACTCACTCGCTGAATCATAAAAACATTGATTCTTAGTAAAATCCTTGTTATAAAAGTCTCTAACCATTTTTCCAACCAGGAAGATTACTAAAATAGAATTGAAGAAAGTGAAAAAAAAAAAAAGCAGTTGCATTGCAACGCAGTTATGAAAGAATAAGGAACGGAATGATACCGATTTGAGGTTACCAAAACGCTGCGCATCGTTGAGGAAGTTGGCCATGGCCGCAGTCCTGGGGTTATGGACCCACATTGTATTATCCATGAACTGCACCCCACTCGATTCGCAGGCCTCCAGAATATGGTCGAATTGGGCCACGTCGAGGGCCACGGGCTTTTCCAGTAGCAAGTGTTTCTTGTTCTGGGCCGCTAGCACGGCCCACTTCAGATGGAGACTAGTGGGGAGTGGCATGTACACGGCGTCCACCTCAGGATCCTCCAGAATGGCCTCGTACGAGCCGTACACTTTGGCCGAGAGAGGGAGGCCGTTGGCGGCGGCGAACGCGGCGGCCTTTTCGTGTGAGCGGCTGGAGACAGCGCAAATGGCGGCGTTGGGGGCGAGATTGATGGCGCGGGAGACCTTCCTGGCTATGTCTGCGCAGCCAACGATGCCGATCTGGATAAGAGTCTCCGCCATTTTCGGTCAATGCCAGGGGAAGAGATCAGTGAGTGATGTAAGACAGCAAAAAAGTGAGACTAAGTTGTAACAGATCAGTGAGCTGATTTAAAATGTGTCTGATTGGAATATTATTGTCTTTAAAAAAAATAAAAAATAAAAAATAAAAAACTAGTGCGATAATTGTTGTTTTGCTTGGATGTTTAATGGAAATGTTTATTATTATCAACCACTTACCTGATTAATGAGATAAAATTAGTTTCTATGGAAAGTGGTTTTAGGTAAATAACGTTTGGTTTTAGATTGAAGAATTGATTTTGTTGATTTAGATTCAATGTTATTAACTTTGTTTTTGTAATAAAAACATTTAAACAATTTTAAAATCTGTTTTATTCCAGTAACTTTATCAATATTTTTTTCAAGCACGCAGAGAAGACAAATTTTTCGTGGAAAAGTAATAAAGAAGTAATTTATATAAATAATTTTTCAAACAGAAGTGTTAACATTTTCACAAGTAAACTTGTATTTAAATACGACTAAATAAATAATGTTATATTGTTATCTAATGTAAATTATTATGTACAATGTGTTCGTCATAATTATTTTCAATGCTGCTACATCAATCACGTTTTTTTCATTAATTATTAATATTTTAAAACTTTATTCTTAGTGCACATACGAATTAAACTTTTCTTATATTAATAAATCTCTTATTTTAAAATGAAAAATACTCTATCCACCGTATCCACCGTATGATCGAGTCAAAAAGAAACGTATTAGAAAAATATATTTTATTTACATTTTTTAAAATTAATTTTAGTTTTATTTAAATAAAAAATAAACCTTTTTTTTAAGGGTAGTAAATAGGAGTAAAAATAAAGCATTAGGGGTGAATACGTGGCTTAAAAACTGAGAAATATAAATTGGTGGATTTATTTTTAGTAGGTTCCAGCGAGCCACAATGGCAACCCAATCTTATCTTCTGAGTCTGAACACTATTCATGTTCATGCTGGAATCAGTGGTAAGTATTCAACTCTCGTATGCTTTTCATTCTACGAAAATCCGCTTCACACCTTTTGTTGTTTCAATTTTCCAATTTTGTAGGACGGCAATGCAAACCTTCAATATTCAAACCAAACAATTTTCGCTTTGGCGTCTGGGTAAGCATTACTATCTTAAATTTATCTTGGGAATGCTTCATTGGCTATGTTTGGCATACCAATTTGAGATTTTTCTGAGTTTGTTACTTCAATTCATTTTCATATTTCCTTCTGTATAGTATTTAGAAATGATTTAGTGATTTTGATGGCTTTGCCGAAGAGAGAGGAAATGCCATGTGTGAAAGAGCTAGCTTGGAATTCTTATATTATTGTTACCGTTTTGATTTCATTTGACCTCTGTTTTCTTGAATCCTTAAAAAAAAAAAAAACAGTCATGCCCAGGATTTCAGGGGAGTTGTAGAACCTGCAGAACAGTGGTTTTATTGTCTGAACAATTGTAAATAATTAAATAAGTTCTTTATATTTCTTATTATAACAATATCCCTTCATCCCCTATGCTGTACTATACCTAAACATGACACTGAAATAAAATAAAAGAACCCAAATGTAAAATAATTGGAAGGAAAAGTGGGTGTTTACATTGATGTTGTCTCTGAGAGCTCAAATCCCTTTTGAGTTTCTACAATTTGGGAATTCAGTTTAGCGTTGCAATTTGAGGACAATGTATTAAATTGAAAGTTCCTTCTATATCACTTTCAATGTTGAAGTAATCGTGCACACATATATTATATTGTGAGATGATAGATATAAGATCAGTTTGGTGGTAATAATAGAAGGGCAGGAGGGATAGGTAGCGAGTTCAAGTGGTTTTTCTTTATCTCTGCATAGTTACCAAATAAATAAAACAATGTTTAGCTTCAATCAAAGTCAAGAATCTAGAATGAGTAGAAGCCCTTCGTTAGTTGGTACATTGAAGTGCAAGTGCCTGAGGCAAGGAGAGGGATAGGTGGGTTAGTGGATGCTAAACCCACACCATCATCGTGGCCTTGTAATCTTGGAGACTGGGCTGTTCCAATTGTGCTACAAATAAGGGATACAAATTGATGCAATATGAATTTGTGGTGTTGGCAAAGATCCTTTAGGGATAGATTTGTGGTGCAATATGAATGATACTAATTGAGTTCACTAGGAATGGTATGAAAAATAAGGGACAAATAATATTTGTTATGAACATTCAGTAGATAGTGTTTTCAGGATAATATAGCATGAACAGAACAAATATGGTTCAAATGGCTGCAATACTCTACGCCTTAGAATTCATCCATTATGGCAGTACTAATTTAAGGATCCTGTTGCCAAATATGATTGTTTTAAATGATATCAAAAGTAGATGAAATTGAGGTGTAGATATATATGTTTTACTTGAAATCCAACACCATCTGGAGATAGTACCTATAAGTGCGAGTAATCCTCACCTACAAGCCAGTTTTATAAGGTTGTTAGGCCTAAACCATTTTGTGGGAAGAACCAGAAGAGAAGCCATGTGATAGGATATTGGTATCTCACTTATGATAGATTGGTTTTGCATATTGAGATGCTGATTGGTAGCAACAAATAGTCATGTAACCGGGGTCCTTCACTTATTATTGATATATTTTGAAGTGTTTGGAAAGAAGCCTGCCTTGAAATTGTTCTATGTTATCTTGTTATTACTTTGAAGGTGCGCAGTGAGGAATTTGTTTTCTTAAGTTCAAAGGACACCATTAAACATATTAGGCCTTTGTTTGGTGATGCTCTACCAACGTAAGATATTTCCAAAATTGGATCATAATTATTCAGTAATGATAACAAGAGTGTTTGATTTTTACAGTTCAAAGGACAAGATTGAACATATCGCTTTTGTTTGATGATGCTGTACCAACATGAGAGTATTTCCAACATTGGGTCATACTTATTCAATAATCATAACGTGGATCAGTTTACTGCGGGGCCATTTCTCTTTTGCACACTTTTATGCTTTATACAGTTTACGGCACGTTTTATTACTGTCAGTGAAGAAAATTGGAATGTCAATCGAATACCCATTGCATTAGCTTATTGAATGGATGTTTCCAGTATTTAGGATTAAGTGGGAAAATATAAGTTTATTTCAAGCTATTAGAGGATCCAGATGTTGGGTAGTTTCTTCTGTTTGGAGTCAATTGGTTGAAAATATAAGGGTATCTACCGATTGTGACTCTTAATTGAAGCTAATGGCGGTTTATATTACTGGCTAGATTTGAATGTGTGTCAAGATTTCAATGATCGCCTTTCCATTTGAAACACATGTATTTTCTTCCACTCTGCAAAAAAAATATCATGTTATGTCAGCCTAATTTTAAGATTCTAATCGTTGCAGAAAAGTTCAAAGTATCCCACTAAAAGAAATGGCAATTCTCCAGTCGTGGAATGTTGCTCACAATACACAGAAGTTGGAGAATCTGCAGGCATAGCAATATCATCACTATTGGATGCAGCTACCACGAAGGTATCTCTTAATTCAGATCTGCTCTTGAAAACTCTGAAGCTGAGCATACCAGAAACTTCACATGGTTCCAAAGATCTGGTGACAAGATTAGTTCTTGCTGATCTGGACCCTGCAACTGCAAAGTTGGCGATTGGGTTCCTAGGTCCCTTCCTCTCGGTGTTTGGTTTTCTCTTTATCTTGAGAATAGTGATGTCTTGGTACCCAAAACTTCCAGTGGGAAAATTTCCATATGTAATAGCCTATGCTCCCACTGAGCCACTCCTCATTCCTACCCGCAAAGTGATTCCTCCTCTTGCTGGTGTAGACGTTACTCCTGTTGTGTGGTTTGGATTGATAAGTTTTCTTAACGAAATATTAGTAGGGCCACAAGGATTACTTGTTCTCCTTTCCCAGCAAGTCAATTAGCTTACACATTTGAAATTTATGAATGACGTATTTTCTTCCTCATTGGTTACTTGTGAATGGATACATGAGTGAGGACACTATCAACAACCTCATCATTAGCTGCAACCTCATATCTTCCCATCCTTTTGCAGTAACATCTTAGTTTCCCTCAACAACTACACCCTCTTTAATCTCCTCTCTTTCTTCAATATTTCCTTCATACGACAAAAAAGATAACAAACAACGTATGACCAACCCAAAACGATAAAATATATAAATAAATACGATACACTTGTTACTGTAACCTACACCAAATATTATACGACCACATCATGACTCAGTAAAATAAACATTTTCCAAATCAAAAACCGAAAAATACACCATGTCAAAATAAACATTACACTTTGAGTTGTCAAACACATAGGCTTGACTCGGTCCGACTTACTAGATCACTTAACAAAAATTACATGGGAGAGATCCAGTCAATTTTTTGTTTGGCTCAACCCTAAATTAGACTAACTTTGCCCTAATTTAAAATATTAAAAAAATAAAAATGAAATAAATTTAAATAAAAAGTAATAATTAGGTATATATTTTTAAAAATTTAAATCACATTATTGAATTTAAATTTTACGTAAAATTATTTCATATAAAATAAATATAAACTACAGTACAATTTTTTAAAATAAAAATATTAATTTTTATGGAACTTTTTCCCAAAGCAATATACTAGTTGGGTGTCTCGTCCACCCTGTCCATTTATCTTCTTGCACACTATCAAACTTTTTGGAAATATAAAAGAAGTGAAAAAAAAAATGATAGGGTGGAGAAAGCAACATGCATACTATTTTCATGTTCCGGAAGTCTTCCCTACAATAACAATTTCATTTTCCAAAATTCTTTCCTAAATTAGGTGTAAATACCAATACGTGTTCTCCGACAACGACGCAAAGCCAAGTTTATTTGTTTCCCGTTATACCTTCCCTTATTCCTCGCTAACACGGAAAACAAAACCCCAAATTCCTATATTAGGGTTCAATCCAATTTCAATTCCGAAACCTCCCATTCTCCCAATCCTCCAAATCCCAAACCTTCCCCTCTTACAGAGTCCTCAAATCTAGCACGGCGAGCTCTCGCGGCTCGCCATCTCCAACAATAACCATGTGGACATTCCCACCCTCTCGCCACCGGTTCCTCGCCGCCGCGATCATCGTCGTTGCACTTTGCATGATTCTACCCGTTTCGAATGCGACACAACCGCTGAAATTGTGCATCCTAACGACGCCGACGCCGACGTGCCCCGTTAAGTGCTTCGTCGCCAACCCGGTTTGCGGCGAGGACGGCGTAACGTACTGGTGCGGTTGCGATGAGGCAGCGTGCGCCGGCGTGGAGGTTGAGAGAATAGGTCCCTGTGTAGAGGGGAATGGGGGATCGGCACCGATTCCTGGACAGGCTCTCCTTTTGGTGCACATTGTGTGGCTCATCTTGTTGGGGTTCTCCGTCTTGTTCGGTCTTTTTTAGTTTTATGGGGTTTGAGTATGTATCTACCATCATCAGAGATGATGTTATGGTTTTGGTTCTTTTCAATTCTTTGAGGTTCTTTTGTAAATTAACGACACGGCAATTCTTCTACTGTATGTGTGATTATTTTTTTTTTATTATTTTTATCATTGTTATTTAAACAATGATCTTTTTTACATCATGAAGTTTATATAATAAAAGTACTTAAAAATTCTATACGGATAAATCATATTCATTATACACTTTAATGATGGTGAGATCATTAGATATTGATAAAGATCTATTTAGATCTTAAAAGTAAATAAAATGAAAAACTACTTGGTGCTGAAGTACCTATCTTAGTGCTATAAGAGTACTAATATATCTTGTTAATTATACTCTATCTGATATAGTTGCTGTAAATTTGTTAGCAAGATATAGTTCTTCAGCTATAACAAGATACATTAGAATGGAGTAAAACAAATAGTATATTACCTTAAGGACACTATGAATATGAGCTTATTTTACCCAAATGATTCAAAATTAGATCTAATGGGTTATGCAGATACAAGTTATTTATCAAATCCGCATAATGGTCGATCACTAGATCTAATGGGTTATGCAGATACAGGTTCTTTATCAAATCCGCATAATGGTCAATCACTAGATCTAATGGGTTATGCAGATACAGGTTATTTATCAGATCCTCATATCTGTTCACATGTGGTAGCACAAAAATTTCATGGCGATGAGACAAGTCGTGAATGTGTTTGGTTAAGGTCTATAATTCAACATGTGCGACAAACTTGTGGTTTATCCTTGAAAAATATGAAACCAACAACCATATATGAAGACAATAGTGCATGCATTTCTCAATTGAAAGAAGGATGTATTAAAGGAGACATAACAAAACATATTCTTCCAAAATTGTTTTTCACTCATGATCTTCAAAGAAATGGTGATGTAAAGATCCAAAATATTTGTTCATGTGAAAACCTAGCAGATTTATTTACAAAGTCTTTGTCAAGGAGAACTTTTGAGCAATTGGTTCATAAGATTGAACTTCATGTTGATGATGTAAGTTTACAGGAGGGAAAAGGGAAAGAAATAAAAGATGTAAAGAACAATATTATATAGAATAATGTAATTTTTTTCCTTTTTTTATCCCAAAGGGTTTTTTCCTAGTAAGGTTTTAACGAGACATATTCTTTTATCAATGGATACCTAAGGGGAGTGTTATGAATTAATGGTCGTCCATTGTGTACTTGACACGATTGATACTCATATAATTCATTATTCTTTATGTAATATTTTGTATTAACTATTTGATTTATATCATTTCTGGGTTATCATGTTGTATCTGTAAATAGGACTCGTCTTATTAGTAATAAGACACAAATGCAAACAGAAGTTGTTCTCTACTCTCTCATTCTCTATTATTCATCTCCTTCTTTTATCTCTTATTACCTTTTATCTCTTATAACATGTTATCAACACGAGGGGTTATCCAAATGAGCGTGAAGACATATTTTTTTTTCTCCTTAAGGACAGCGCTCTACATTCTTCAATCGAGGTTCTTCCTAATTTTTTCTCATTCACAAACTTTATCTTATATTTTTTTTGTGATGATAATTGTTTGATTTTTTTTTCTTCTGTCGTATTATTATTATTATTATTATTATTATTATTTGATTTTAGTAATTTCGTACATGAAATTTGATTATATTAATATTTTCTGTGCTAGTTCTAAAACATGTCAAATCTTACAAAGCTTAAATTTACGGCCCTTTATATTTCGGGGAAGAATTATTTATCATGGATTTTAGATGCTGAAATTCATGTAGATGCAATAGGTCTTGATGATGCTATCAAAGAAGGAAATAAAGCATCTCAACAAGATAAAGCTAAACCTATGATTTTCCTTCGTCGTCATCTTCATGAAGGGTTGAAAATTGAATACCTTACAACAAAAGACCCTTTTGTAATGTGGAAAAATTTAAATGAAAGATATGACCCTTCATTTAATTATGTTCTTGAATTTTGTTTTGAACTTCTTAATTCTTTTTAAAGTTTTCACTTTAATTATATTCTTTAATTTTGTTTTTTAAAATTTTAATCATCATATTGAATTCTTCTTTTAAAGTTTTTAAATTCTTTTTCTTAAATTTTATTTTCTCACTTTTCTTAATTTTTTTAAACTCTTCATTTTCATTAATTTATTGAATTACTTATTTCTACACTTTCTTTACTTATTTTTTAATTTTATTTTTTTAAACTTTTACATATCATATTGAGTTCTTCTCTTAAAGTTTCTAAATTCTTTTTCTAGAATTCTATTTTCTCACTTTTCTTAAATTTTTAAACTCTTCATTTTGATTAACTTCTTGAATTACTTATTTTTAAACTTTCTTTACTTATTTTTATTTCCTTGAATTTTATTATATTAAACTTTTTGAATTCTTTTTTAAAGTTGTTATCAACTTCTTGATCATTTTCAAATCTCTAATTATGTTCTTGAATTTGTTTTTGTAAAATTTTACTCATCATATTGAGTTCTTCTCTTAAAGCTTTTAAGTTCTTTTTCTTGAATTCTATTTTCTCATTTTTCTTTATTTTTTTAAAACTTCTCATTTTGATTAACTTCTTGAATTACTTATTTTTACACTTTCTTTACTTATTTTTCTTTTCTTGAATTTTATTTTCTTAATTTTTTTGAATTCTTTTTTAAAGTTCTTATCAACTTCTTGATCCTTTTCAAATCTCTAATTATGTTCTTGAATTTGTTTTTGTAAAATTTTACTCTTCATAATCAGTTCTTCTCTTAAAGTTTTTAAATTCTTTTTCTTGAAATCTATTTTCTCACTTTTTCTAATTTTTTTAAACTCTTCATTTTCATTAACGTCTTGAATTACTTATTTTTACACTTTCTTTACTTTTATTTTCTTAATATTTTTGAATTCTTTTTTAAAGTTCTTATCAACTTCTTGATCCTTTTCAAATCTCTAATTATGTTCTTGAATTTGTTTTTGTAAAATTTTACTCTTCATAATCAGTTCTTCTCTTAAAGTTTTTAAATTCTTTTTCTTGAAATCTATTTTCTCACTTTTCCTAATTTTTTTAAACTCTTCATTTTCATTAACGTCTTGAATTACTTATTTTTACACTTTCTTTACTTTTATTTTCTTGAATTTTAATTTCTTAAACTTTTTGAAATCTTTTTTAAAGTTGTTATCAACTTCTTGATTCTTTTCAAATCTCTAATTATGTTCTTGAAATTGTTTTTGTAAAATTTTGCTCATCATATTGAGTTCTTGTCTTAAAGTTTTTAAATTCTTTATCTTGAAATCTATTTTCTCACTTTTCGTAATTTTTTTAAACTCTTCATTTTCATTAACTTCTTGAATTACTTATTTTACACTTTCTTTATTTATTTTTTCTTTTTTTGAATTTTATATTCTTAAACTTTATGAATTCTTTTTTAAAGTTGTTATCAACTTCTTGATTCTTTTTAACTCTAATTATGTTCTTGAATTTCGTTTTGTAAAATTTTAATCATCATATTGAGTTCTTCTCTTAAAGTTTCTAAATTCTTTTTCTTCAATTCTATTTTCTCACTTTTCTTAATTTTTTTTAAACTCTTCATTTTCATTAACTTCCTGAATTACTTATTTTTACACTTTCTTTACTTATTTTTCTTTTCTTGAATTTTATTTTCTTAAACTTTTTGAATTCTTTTTTAAAGTTTTTATCAACTTCTTGATCTTTTTCAAATCTCTAATTATGTTCTTGAATTTTGTTTTGGAAAATTTTACTTATCATATTGAGTTCTTCTCTTAAAGTTTTAAATTCTTTTTCTTGAGATCTATTTTCTCACTTTAAATTCAACGGATAATTCATTTACAAAAATTGGCTAACCAATTACCATATGTTTTTACTGACACCAAAAGGGTAACTAAGTCGCATATACTTGTTGCTAATGCTCCAATCAGAATTGATATTCCTGTTGGACAATCTAATATAGCAAATGAATCTCAAACACGGCTAAAGCGTGGTAATCCTGTCAGTTCCAAAGATAAAAATCATTGAATGAGAAAAAGGGAAAAAGGCAAGATGGCCTAGTTGAGGGGGTAAAAGTCCCAAAAGATTCTTTTGACATAATTAATGATTCGGTTCCAGAAGAACCTCAGATACTTAAAATTGTTGAAAATGATGAGATCTCGATAAATTATGTCATGAATCATAAAATATGGAACCGAAATAAAGTCAATATTGACGAGGCTTTTGCATATAATGTAGCAAAGGATGTTATAACTGACAATGAGGATCAAGAACCAATGATAATTGACGATTTTCAACAAAGAAATGATTGGCCAAAATGGAAAGATGCAATTCAAGCAGAATTAGATTCGCTTGCTAAACGAAAGGTCTTTGGACCTGTAGTTCGCATACCTAAGGGTGTAAAACCTATTAGGTACAGATGGGTTTTTGTACAAAAACGAAATTAGAATGGTTAAATTGTTAGATATAAAGCACGGTTAGTTGCTCAAGGTTTTTCACAAAGACCTGGTATTGATTTTGAGGAGACATATTCTCCAGTGTTGGATGCAACAACATTTAGATATTTAATTAGCCTTGTTGCACAAGAAGGTCTGAATTTACACCTCATGGATGTTGTTACAGCCTATTTATATGACTCTTTGGAGAATGATATTTATATGAAACTCCCTGAAGGATTTAATTTGCCTAACAAAACAAATTCTAAAGAGGATTATTCAATTAAATTGAATAAGTCCCTTTATGGATTGAAACAATCAGGACGTATGTGGTATAACCGTCTTAGTGAGTACTTGTTAAAGGAATGGTATAAAAATGATCCTATTTGTCATTGTATTTATATGAAAAGATCCGATAATGAATTTGTCATAATTGTTGTTTATGTAGATGACCTAAACATAGTTTGAACTCCTACTGAGCTCACAAAGGCAATTGATTATTTACAGAAAGAATTTGAGATGAAGGATCTTGGAAGGACAAAGTTTTGTTTAGGATTACAAATTGAGTATTTAAATAAAGGTGTTTTTGCACATCAAAAAGCTTATATAATGAAAGTGCTTAAAAAGTTCTGTATGGACAAATCACATTCATTATGCACTCCAATGGTGGTGAGGTCATTAGATGTTGATAAAGACCCTTCTAGACCTCAAGAAAAAGATGAAGAATTATTTGGTCCTAAAGTACCATATCTTAGTGCTATAGGAGCACTAATGTATCTTGCTAATTATACTCAACCTGATATAGCATTTGCTATAAATTTGTTAACAAGATATAGTTCTTCACCTACAAGAAGACATTGGAATGGAGTAAAACAAATACTTCGTTACCTTAGGGACACTATGAATATGGGCTTATTTTACTCAAATGATTCAAAATTAGATCTAATGGGTTATGCATATGTAGGTTATTTATCAGATCCTTATAATGGTTGATCACAAATAGGATATTTGTTCACATGTGGTGGCACAACGATTTCATGGCGATCTGTGAAACAAACAATAACAGCAACATCGTCAAATCATGCAAAAATCTTAGCATTACATGAGGTAAGTCGTGAATGCGTCTGGTTAAGGTCTATAATTCAACATGTGGACAAACTTGTGGTTTATCCTTGGAAAAAATGAAACCCAACAACCATATATAAAGACAATAGTGCATGCATTGCTCAATTGAAAGAAGAATATATTAGAGGAGACATAACAAAACATATTCTTCCAAAATTCTTTTTCACTCATGATCTTCAAAGAAATTGTGATGTAGAGATCCGAAAGATTCGCTCATGTGAAAATCTAGCAGATTTATTTACAAAGTCTTTGCCAAGGAAAACTTTTGAGCAATTGGTTCACAAGATTGATATAGAATGATGTAAGTTTACATGAGGGGGAGAATTAGAAGATGTAAAGAACAAAATTATATAGAATGATGTACTCTTTTTATCGCAACGGGGTTTTTCTAGTAAAGTTTTAACCAGACACATTCTTTTATCAATGGATACCCAAGGGGGAGTGTTATGAATTAATGATCGTCCATTGGTTTGATAGATATAATTATTCATATAATTGATACGATTGATACTTATATAATTCATTAATTCATTACTCTTGATGTAATATTTTATATTAACTATTTGATTTATATCTTTTCTGGATTATCATGTTGGATCTATAAATAGGGACTCGTCCTATTAATAATAAGACACACATACAAATAGAAGTTATTCCCTACTTTCTCATTCTCTATTCTTCATCTCCTTCTTCTCTCTTATTACCTTTATTTTATAACAAATATTATTTTTAAGAACTTTTTCCCAAAGCAATATACTAGTTGGGTGTTACTTCCTCCACCCTGTCAATTTATCTCCTTGAACACTATCAAACTTTTTGAAAAATTATTTCTTTTAAATAAAGGAGAAGGTGAGAGTGTCTACTGAAAAAAAAGTGAGTGAGTATCTTCTGAAAATTATGTTTCCAAAAATGATTTAATGTGTTTAAAAATAAAAACAAAAATAATATAAAAAATATATATAGGGTGTAGAAAGTAACATGCATACTATTTTCACGTTCCGGAAGTCTTCCCTACAAAAACAATCTCATTTTCCAAATTTTTTCCTAAATTAGGTGTAAATACCAATACATGTTCTCCGACAACGACGCAAAGCCAAAGATTATTTGTTTCCCGTTATACCTTCCCTTTTTCCTCGCTAACACGGAAAACAAAACCCCAAATTCCTATATTAGGGTTCAATCCAATTTCAATTCCGAAACCTCCCATTCTCCCAATCCTCCAAATCCCAAAACTTCCCCTCTTACAGAGTCCTCAAATCTAGCACGGCGAGCTCTCGCGGCTCGCCATCTCCAACAATAACCATGTGGACATTCCCACCCTCTCGCCACCGGTTCCTCGCCGCCGCGATCATCGTCGTTGCACTTTGCATGATTCTACCCGTTTCGAATGCGACACAACCGCTGAAATTGTGCATCCTAACGACGCCGACGCCGACGTGCCCCGTTAAGTGCTTCGTCGCCAACCCGGTTTGCGGCGAGGACGGCGTAACGTACTGGTGCGGTTGCGATGAGGCAGCGTGCGCCGGCGTGGAGGTTGAGAGAATAGGTCCCTGTGTAGAGGGGAATGGGGGATCGGCACCGATTCCTGGACAGGCTCTCCTTTTGGTGCACATTGTGTGGCTCATCTTGTTGGGGTTCTCCGTCTTGTTCGGTCTTTTTTAGTTTTATGGGGTTTGTGTATGGTTCCATGATTGGTTCTTTTCAATTCTTTGAGGTTCTTTTGTAAATTAACCACACGGCAATTCTTGTATTGTATGTGTGATTATTATTTTTTTATTATTATTGTTGTAATTCCATGACTTCATTGCTGCTGCTGCTGGTGTACCTTGTTGTGAATTTAATTCGAATGCAGTTTCTATTCTATATATAATTGTTTGTTGGGGTTTATGACTATAATAAAAATTAATGTATGAGTTAAATTTAAGGTCATTTTTAACTGTGTTCCTTTTTAAGAATCTAAAGGATCCATGTCGAACTCATACTCTTGTGTGTATGTTGCTTGTGGCTGTAGAGAGATAGTTGAAAAGGGAATGGATTTCCTTTATTCACCCGTGGACTAATAGTTAATGAATGTGATGGGATATTGGCATTTCAATTGATGATGTTCTTCTAACGGGAGTGTATTTCCAAAATCGAGTCATAATTATTCAATAATCATAATGTGAGGGTTTGATTTTTACAGTTCAAAGGACAAGATTGAACATATTAGGCTTTTGTTTGATGTTGTTCTACCAACACGAGAGTATTTCCAAAATTATTCAATCATCATAATGTGGATTATTTCACTGCGTTGATCATTTCTCTGTTGCACACATTTACTGGAATTTCAATGAAACACCCATTGCAGTAGCTTATTGAATGGATGTTTCTAGTACTTAGAATTAAGTAGGCAAGTGTAAACTTATTTCTAGTTATTTGAGGATTCAAATGTTGGGTAGTTTTTTCTGTTTTGAATCAGGTGGTTTAAAAATATTATCATATCTACTCACTGTCTCTCCTAATTGAAGCTAATGACTGTTTGTATTGACTACTGCCTGGATTTGAATGTGTCTCAAAATTTTCATTATCCCTTTGCCCTTTAAAATCATGTATTTTGGGTAGTTGAATGTATTTTCATTATGTCCATCTAATTTCAGATTCTAATTGTTGCAGAAAAGTACAAAGTGTACCACTAAAAGAAATGGCAATTCTCAAGTGGTGGATTGATGCTCACATTATACAGAAGTTGTACAATTTGCAGGCTACCGCAGATATCTCTTAATTCAGATCTATTCTTGAATACCCTTAAGTTGAGCATACCTGCAATTGCAAAGTTGGCCACTTGGTTTCTAGGTCAATGTTTGGTTTTCTCTTTTATCTTGGTACCCAAAACTCCCATTGGGGAAATTTCCATGTATAATAGCCTGTGCTCCCACTAAGCCACTCCTCATTCCTAATCGCAAAGCGATTCCACCTCTTACTGGTGTGGACTTTACTCATGTGGTGTGGTTTGGATTCCTCAGTTTTATTAACAAAATAGTACTAGGGCCACAGGGATTACTAGTTTTCTTTTGCCGACGAGTCAATTAGCTTATATTATACATTTTGAAATTTACGAATGGCATAATTTCTACCTCAGCTTGTTCGAGGACATATATACAAAATGATTTACATCGGTTTATTGCAAATTGCATGTGCTAAAGGAAAAAAAAGTTTTGAACAGGAAAAGGAAAGACAACTGATAAGGCAATCAAGGATCTTCAAATAAACTAATTAGTTCATTATCGTGTATTAGTATAAAGAACAAATGTTAGACACACACTAATCTTATAGAAGTAAAATCGAGCATAATTCAGTGCCACGGGAAAAACCCATTTGATAAAAATCCATGCCTTCAAGTTGATTTCTTTTTTATCCCCTCCGAAAAGTAGGAAGCATTTCTTTCAAGTGCAATATTGTTCACCGTTGTCAATGACAACCCAACCGTTTACAGTCACAATGCCACATTATGTAGAACGAAACGACTGATACATGATTAAAGACCTGCCAATTGCTCTGTACTGAGTATTGTATGGTGTAAATGGTAAACTTAATTTCCTTTAGTATATGGATTAGATTAGGAAGACGGTTTAAGAGAACAAAAGATAAAGAAAACGAAACAAGGAAAATTATTGAAATGAGAATTAATATGCTGGATATTGAGCTTAGACATCTTATTGTCTAAATTGAGGTGGATCAGCGATAATACATAGTGCAGACAACATATTCAAGCATATACGCATGCGGCACATGCTTACAATAGCTCCAACGACAAGGCAAAGTTATTCAGCCCACACTAGACATATGCCAACAGCAAAAAAAATATCGCCAAAATTATTATTGTACAATATATCTCTTCTAAGGGATTAAATACGGGCCCATCTGGATCTCCTCAATGCTACATCAACTATTTGGACAATGAACTAGAAAACAAATTACAAAAGAAGCAATAGTAGTAGAAAGAATTTTAATATTCTGAATCTAATCTACAGCAAATGCTAGTATACAATAAGTTGTTGCTATCTGAACTGTTCATGAGTCCCTCTTTGTTATGAGGGCTGCATCTGATCTCGCCGAAGAGCCTGCTGGAGCTGAATGACCTGTTGTTGCTGCTCTGGTGGTAAGGAACTCAATTGCTCTGGTGTCAGATTCAATACTTGTTGCAGCAAAACAGACTCCACATCAGGAGGAAGCTGGGATGAGTAAAGAAAACAAAAATAATGATTATATATCCAGAACGACCGGTTACGGTAATCAAACAAGACAATGGTCCATTGTGGTAAAAAGAATTAAAACAAAATATTCGAAACAGTAAAAGTAATGTAAATATGAAACATTTAAAAGCAGTATTTTCAGGCAAAGGTTTGCTACCCAAAAAGGTAGGGACTAAACATGCGATCGTTTGAATAATAAGATGCGTTTTGCACTAACCATGCACAAAAACCTCTCCTAATATGGAATTCAGATCATTACAGACTACAAGCTTGTAACCATGCCAGAGTCATGTCATCATGATCCTTAAAGTACACATGATCCGTTATACCAATCTCTAGTTCCGTGCCAATTAGTGGTTAGCAGGCTATGATCTAAAGATGGTTCAGACGCCAAAAATCAGAGAAACACAATGGTTCCTTGGCCGTGTGCATGAATTGAGCATAATTTTTTCCCTTAGTGATGATATTCAAAGTTCAAACTAAAAGATAAGGAAACTTTACAGCAATAATGATTGTGTATGTCAAATAATTGGCAAATTTGAAAGGTCAGTTCCCACTAGATGCACCCCAATTAAGTGTACCTAACCATTCGCAGATAATCTATGCAAATTTCAAACTTTATTTAGAAAACAGGCAACATTAAACAATTCTGAAGTATATTCTAGGCACCCTTTTTAAGGTTAGACTAACTTTTTTAGCAACCAACTGAAAGACTACTCAAAATACAGAATTTACAACAACTTTTGCATCCAAACTCAAAAAATAATAATGAATTATTCGATCAATTCATAAGAAAATAATTCACCTTCACATCTCATCAATGAATCAATCACCAAGTCACACATACCTGAGAAGATTGTAGCTCGGAGTATTGCCCTTCTGCTTTTGGAGTAGCATGTACAGGCAACGAGCTTCTTCCAAGATTATGAGATGGTCCATCGTTGACAGGCACGTCTGACATCCCAGTAGAAAGAGGTGTACTCCTTCCCTCATCCAATTTCATGAGCTTTGATGGGCGAGAAAAAGATTCTGAAGAATCACGAACCATGTTTGTTTTCTCCATTCCCAAAGGCATGTTTGAATACGTTATATTAGAAGATTTATCACCTTTACTCAACAACTGAGAAGTAGATGACGATATGGAGGGACCAGGCTGTTTCAATAAAGGTAAATACATTATTTAAAAATATGAGCATATAAAACATAGAAGTGAAGAGAAAATAAACTTCTACACATTACCAGCTACATAGCATCTCAATTTGAGAGCATAAAGGGAATTATGCTCAACCAATGACTGGACATTTCTATGTACGATAAAAAATGCGAACACATTACAAAATGTCAATGATGTTTCAATAGTAAGTTGATGATTTTTTCTTCATTAATATACAAATGCAAGAGGATTGAAAGTCCTAAAAAACTAAAGAAAATAAGAAGGGAAAAAAACTAAAGGGATGAAGTACCCCACCTATTTATAACATAAAATACAAAAGGGGTACTGAAGTTAGATTCTTTAATATTTTCATTTTAAAATCTGAAATCATTCAGCTTGCAACCCTGCTCTAGCAACTTAGGAAGGATATAGCTCCCTCCAAAATCAAGTGTTTGGCTTGACTGGTAATACATTAATCAGCGTCATTTGTTAAGCTTATAAGTTGAGAGTTCAGGGTGGAAAAACAAGCCAACTTGTTGGGAAAATCAGTCTATCATGGTTAGAATGAGATGGGAGCGGACAAACTCATAATTTTACACATGGCCAAGTATTGCTGCAGAAATATGTCCCATATAGGCCAAAAAGGACAAATATTCTATCTGCACTTTGATGGGGTATACTGATATATCAGGCATCCTTATGGTGTTAATAAAACGTTTCTTCTATGACAGAATTGCAGGAACGGAAAGCTTTGCTTGGTTAATGTGGGTTTCTCCTATTGTCTAGTTTTTATACTTCTGATATCCTGTGCTACAGACATCTACTTTCTTTCTCTACTACAAATGACTACTAAAATAATAATAAGCAATAAAAAAGTGCAGAAGGCAAGAATAATCATCCCATGAAAAGAAAGGTGGCGCTAAAGCAGCATATCCTAATATTCACTTTTAATGCATGGAAATTTTTTTAAAGACCCATATCTCAACGTAAAAGAACTACAAAACAAGCAAAACTTGGCACCTGAAAGTTGGCATCTGGACGAACCATTTGAATATTATGTCCAACAGTTGAGTTTCCAACATGTGTAGAATTTTGTAGCAAAGAGACATGCATTTGCTGGTTTAGAGCAGTTGAAGTTGTGGGTTGAATTGGAGGCCTGACGGACAAACTTCCCAAACCTGGGCGCACAGAAGGAAGCAGTAAATTAGGCTGCCCTGACAAAGTTCCAGGCAGTACAAGGTTGTTTGGATGTTGTTGAATGGGAATTCGGGGCTGCACAGGAGGCTTTGGATGAGCAGTTAATTGATTAGGAGCCAGAGGATTATGAAGTATGGTGCTGACTTGGCCTTCTTGAGCATAAGGTGTCAAACCAGACTGCAATTTGCTCTGTCCATGAGGAGGAAGGCCGGGCAGAGTTTGCACCAATGGTGGTTGACCCAGCTGACCTTCATTCGTTATAGACTGTGAGGGTTGATCTGAAACCAGCCTAAGGTTTGGCATTTGTAACTGCAATAATTATCATGACAAAAAAAAAATTAATGATCTAGAAGGAGTAAGCTTAAGGAACAAAAGTCTCAGTAGTCTAATATAAGTTTAACGTTAATTTGATATAAGATAAACCCTAAATGATCGTAATAGGTTTAGAGCTATTTGGTGTTGCTTCAGTTGATGTTATATAAGTCCTAGAGTCATCTTATTAATTTAATAATTAAGTATTTTAAAGCTTGTCAGCAACTGAGCTTCCACGTCTTTTCCTTAAGTTGTTTTAGTTATTTGAGCTTTATTTATTAATGGTAAATTATTAATCTTGAGACCTCCAGTTTCGGAATATTTGTTACCCAAATTCCTCCAATACAATTTTTGTATACAGCTTCCATGAAATCAATTCCAGATAACTCCTACTACCAAGACAAGAAAGATAATCAATTGCTTAATAAAGTCTATTCCCTTTCTCTTTCTCAGCCTGCCCAAACATATTGTTCTCCACAAGGAGATATATAAAACACGTAATGAAAAAATATTAGCTGTTATTTGCTTCCAATTGTTCCAGAACACACTAGCTGTAATTTACAAATTAAAAGGTTCAGTTCACAGCCTCGGAAGGTGGGATTTATAGCAACCTAAATCAAATTATAAGTCTCAAATGACAGAGATTTGGCATCAAATATAAAACAAATGAACATCAAGCAGAAAGATAGCGAAACAAACCACTTGAGAAGACACCATTCCTAGCATGATTTGAGCCTGCATATAAAATTATGAACATAATGGTCAAAGAAATTATCCAAATCATTGATATATACAAATAAATAGATCCACAAAAATCCCCAAAGGTAACATTTTTGGAGAGTTGAAAATATTGTGGATTGTATAGAACACATCACAAAGTGTAACCGAAGGAAAAAGAGATCAGCTAGACGGTAATTGTCAAAATAAAGAGAAGTAGCACGCAAAATTGAAAGTTTCTAAATTACAGCCCACACAATGAACATTGATATATTTTCTTTTAGACTGCAATTCTATGGAAGGAGAAATAACAAGTCAAGGATAAGGGTTAAGCAATACTTCAAAAGAAAACATAATGAAAATGTTGATAGCAGGAGCCAAGTATTATTACCATACCATGTAACCATGACCTACACAGCCATGACTGACTCTATTATGAATCATGATTTTGGAGGTAAATAGTAGGCTGACTTTTCCCACTTACAAAGTGTAAAATGACAAGAAAAAGGCCACGAAATTAGCAAATCATGTAAAAATAGCATATGTCTTAGACAAACTATGTCCTGTCAAATGTTCCTACTCTAGTCTCCAAATGGATTGGACTCCCAATTAGTGCAAAACAAAAACTATACCTCCCCTCCTCCAAAAAGTTGTAGCAAAAGACAGAAAAAGTAAGTTATTTATCTCCCTACCAGACATACCCTGATTCCAGTTCCATGAAGCAGACAAAACTGCTATGAATCAAGTATAATACAAAAAGAAAAAAAAAAAACACTCAGCTCAGCTGTATTTAAGTTGAAAAAATGAGAAGAGGTCATCCAAAAAGTCATTTTACCACTCAACTATCTTAATTTGCATCATCTCATTTGTTCATTTCTAACAGTCACATGTGGTCAAATCAGTGAACTTTCTAGTATAGCTGCCATAATGAATATCTATATCATACGAGCACATGTAGAAACTAAAAGGTGACAAGTTTGTTATAAAAGAATGCTGTGGTAGAACAAATTTCCAGGGGAATTGATATAGGAGAAAAGTACACACCTGGAAAAGAGCCTTGGGCAACTGTGGCCTTGAAAGCAACAGCTGGCGAGCCAGATCCTTGTTTTGTGTAGCCATTCCCTGCCATCATAACAAGAACGAAATCTTCAACCAAAGAGAAGGTTGTCTAGGAAAGTGAGGTTACCTATAACCAATAGTTACCTTGAGTTCAGATATCATCTCTGTAAGCTGACTCCTGGACATTTTGGCCAGATGCAGAGTTAAAGGATCATGTGCCAATGCTGACTGACTCTGCAAACTATTTTGATTTGACTGAATACCAAACTGAGCACCGCCTAGAGCCGCTGTCATAACAGTTGCAGCTGTTATGGCAATATGAAGACCAATAGGCTGATGCTGAACAGCTTCCCCAGCTGGGCCACCAACTTGTTTCTGAGGGTCTTTAATACAGAGAAGGAGAAAATGAAAAACACAGGACGAAAAAGGCAATGCAGTGATTATATGTGCAAGATTATTTATTACAGCATAAAATAATAGCTATAGGAAAACAACTAACCAACATTTGTTGACATTCCAGGCCCGCCACGACCCTGTGGCAAAAAAGAAAAATAAGCAATTTAATCTGTAATAAACCAACATCCAGTACATGATTTTGGGTGACATGATTTAATTGGTCAAAAATAAAACTAGTAAAAGAAATTGAACAATGTGAGAAAAACAAAATATTTGTATAAGTTAATAGGTATTTTCCCTTTGGTTTCACATTGCTTAAACTTTGCATTTTGAAAAATATAAATATAAATATAAATGAGACAACGTATGTCCAATTACTCATGAATGTCTGGGTGAATACCAGTATCAATGGTGACTCGGTGCTTTTTTTAAAGTAAACATGGCAAAGATTCGGAAGAATAACTAGTCACTATTTCAATAAAGTTTGATAATTAACCTGTTCTCTATTTCTGTCAGTCCCTTTGTCATTTTCGGCAAAATCAACACGTAATTGCCGACCATTAATTTCATAACCCTGAAGATTTCGTCTAGCGCTTAAAGCTGTCTCTTCATCCTTATACTCACAGAATCCATAACCTTTTGGTTTCCCAGTTTCCCTGTCAATAACTAATCTGCAGATAAAAGATGGGAATGCTTCAAGTCTTCAACCAAATAAAGCATTGGTCAAGAAGCAAAAGGAAATTCCAAAAATTTACACAAAAAATCTCATAATGAAACTTGTCCCTTGAAAGAGACTTGGAAAGCAACTTTTAGCCATAACTATTGATTTGATTGCATAAATTTCTTCATAAGATCTTCTAAGAAGAGAAGCTTATACACCTCAACTTGTGGGATAAACTTATTTCATTTTTCTCACATTTTTTCTCTACTGTAAGTGTTTGTAGAGAAACTAATCCCCTATGCCCAGGGTGGGAGAAAATACGAATTGCTGTAACAAATAAAATAAACCTAAAAAAATACTCATCAACGGCGACATGCGTTTAACTTTTTTCAAAGTTACCTGAATGAGACTACTGGACCAACCTCCTGGCAGATTTCGACAAGCTGTTCCTCTGTGGCATCATACGGTATATTCCCAACTACAACAAAATCACAACAATTGTCACAACCCAACAACCAAAGTGCATGAATTTCACAAATTCCAATCTGATTGAAATCGACAACATTAAAGGTTGCAATAACAAGAAGCCACAAAGATAGAAAATTTAAAGATAAAACTAATTCGATTTCTCATATCTTCAACGTCCAAAGACTCGATAACCATAACAACCCGAAGAAGGAGAGGGAGGGGATACCGAAAACGCAGCGATGCTGGGACTGGGAGGTGGCCATGAAATCAACAGCAGAAGAAGAAGGTGAAGCGCTGCTCCATCTTCTTCCTCCTCAGAACCATAATTTGTTGTGGAGAGACAAAGAAAATCTTGAGTTCCGATTCGATCTTCTTCTTCTTCTTTTGGCAACGACACTATTGTTGTGTTAGTGAAAGGGTTTTTATTTTTGTTTTATAGATATATAAACGATAAATAAAAATTCTGGCACATCGCTCCTTATGACTAATACTACTATTCGCACTTGGTTCTAAATTTTAATACGATCTCTAGTGAGACCGGGAACAGGTTTTTTTTTTTTATTCTGCCTCAACAAAATATCCATACAATTTTTAATTAAATTTCATTTAGATTATAATCATCAACCCTCCCAACTTCTTGATTTATAAAAAAAAAAAATGCCCGTATAAATAAATTATAAAATTAAAATTGTGACTTTTATTTGTAAATGAAATATTTCAATTATTTTTTCAATTATAATATTTTTTACTTTAAGTTATATTAAATTTAAAATAAAAATATCTGGGATCATACTTTCATGTTGTTATTTTTGTGATACTTTAACACATAGTAAAAACTAACTTCTCTAAAAAGAGTAAATCGCAAATTTGATAAGTATTTTAAAAAAACTAAATTAAAAATTTTGTTAAAGAAACTAAAATTTAATATTTTTTACTTAACTGATGAGTTGGTTTATTTCGCTCTTATTTTTCGCTAATAATAGGGTCAAAATATGAAAGTGTAAAAGGAAAAGGATAAGTGTGAGAGTTTCTTTTCATAAGAAAAACCAAAATGATTGATGAATTATGTGCTATTAGGTTAATACAGACGTATTTCAGTATCGAAGTTCTAAATCCTTTTATATATATATATATATATATATATATATATATATATATTTGTTTGTGTGGTATTTAGTTTACTTAGTTTTTTACTTAACAATTATCAGTCATAATAATTTTATGTACATATTTTTTTCTAACTATATCAATCTCTTAGAATTGTTTTTTTCTTAAAGTAATTATTCTAACTATATTTCAATTCCAGTTTCACAACAACTTTAGAGTTACATATAGATACGGTACTGAAATAAATAATTATATATATATATATATATAAATATATAATTATTGATTTATTTTGTTGACTTGGTCTAACCTTATCACAGATGAACGGATCTTTTTGTTCAATTAAAAATTATACAAAAGATAAAAAATAACTATTTATTTTAAAAATTTAAGTTATATCTGAATTTAAATTTTGGATATAATTATTTCAAACAAATAAATATAAATTATAATGCAGATATAGGTTTAAATAAATATTACTTTTATTTTTTTAAAATTTATTTATTATTATTTTATGAAAACGATCGCGAGACAAACTAATAACTAAAACATGAGTTGATTTAAACCTAACTCATTTTGAAATTTCTGTAGCTTAAGTGTAAAATCTTAGAAAATAGTATTTTAAAAGTGATAGTGGATTAAAAATAGTGAAACTTAATTATTTTAATATTAAAATATTTTGGTATAAATAGAATCTTTATAAACGAAATTTATTATTTTAAAATACATCATCTCTTTAAAATCTATTTTTCTATAGTTCTCTAGCTTCTCTTTAAGTATTTTATCTTTCTGGTCGTCTGATTGAATAACCGAGATTGTAGGATTAATCCTCTCGGTGAGCTATTTAATTTGGACCGATCAGTTTTTCCTCTATTCGCGTAAGTTAAGTTTTCGCTCTCTTTTTTTGGTCTTTTATATTTTCTATTGCATGTAAGCCATATTTCGCTTGCATGCGTCATTTTATTTATCAGTATGAGTTTCTGCGGATCAGTGATCATAATGGTATGTCCAAATCGTCTTGTAATGTTTCTATGTGTAGATAGAGCATCCTGTGGAGTTAGATACGTTTGACGTTGATATAATTGTTTAAGCACGATACCTGGTAAGGGAAGCTAATATCTATCATGTCTCACAAATCTGTTAGAAATGTTATTATATGATTATTCTGTAATTGACTTATGTGTTTGATATGTAAACTGGGTTGTGATGTTTGAAAACGATTATTTGAGAATAAATGTATGTTATAGGTGCAATTGGATATAATTGGTGTGAATATTTTGATAAAATTAATGTTTGATACTTGAATGGTCTTTGTAGAGATTTTAGAGTTGTATGGATTGATTGAATAGGTATAATTTTGCTTAAATCAGTTTCTGCAAAATTGTGCAGATTTGCTTACTCGTTGGACGAGCCTACTTGTTTGGGCAAATGAGTTGATCTGCATAATTATGCAGAACACTGATCTGCAGAATTATGCAGATTCGCAAACTCGTTGGGCGAGTAATACTCGTTGGACGAATTTCCAAGTTAGGAACTTTCAGACCTGGATCAGTGGCTGGGCGAGCATAGGCTAGTGGTTGGGTGAATACTACTCGTTGGGCGAATGCTACTCGTTGGGCGAGCATAGGTTAGTGGTTGGGCGAGTAAGTACGGACCTGGAACTTGCATTCTTGAGTGATTTGAATGGTATTTTTTTATGGTTATAGAAGTTTTTTAATTATTATGAATGATGAGTTTATGATATGAGATTGTTTATGAGACTGAGTTGATATTGGTTGATTCTAACCTAAGGAGGATTGGCAGTGATTGTGGTAGTGTATGCATTGAGGTAGAGATTGTCTTAGCAGTTATCCTAACGCTCTAATAACCATTTAAATTCTTAAGTAGAGAGGAATAGCGCATGTGGTGAGAGGAGTAGGAGGTCATAGCCTATGGGTTTTTTCTTGACCATAGGTGTCAATGAATTGATCTTGTATGTGATAGAGTTTTCACTCTTAATCTGTCACTCTACAAAGCATGAGATGTCACTACAAGTGCAGAACTGACTGGATCCGACCTTAATGTATGTATACAGAGTAGTTGAATCTTAGTTTATAAATATATGTATGTGAATATCTGTTTGTTTGTAGTTGTTACACA
>Ga0214544_1000504_pt1 | contig 71695 bp, 28 predicted proteins | sample CNSS3metaG_FD_160074 | JGI IMG/M metagenome (GOLD analysis project Ga0214544, IMG submission 160074) | Root nodule microbial communities from cowpea collected in UCLA plant growth center, Los Angeles, California, USA - CNSS3 | ecosystem: Host-associated > Plants > Roots > Nodule | place: USA... | reverse complement strand
TATATATATATTTCAATTTTTTATTTAGTATTTTTATGACTTATTATTTTTACTTTTTAAAGTAATTTTCTTTGTAAATTTATATGTTTTATAATTTTTATTACAATTTTTAAAAAATAAAATAAAATAAAAGTTAGAAAATATAAATTTTAAAAAGAATTAAAAATATTTAAAATTGATTTAACTTTTTTATCTTTGGAAGTCGACTTTCGGTTATGTTTTTTATTTTCGGAAATCGACTTTCCATAATGATTTTTGATTTTTGTCGATTTTCGGTAATGATTTTTGACTTCCGAAAGTCAACTTCCGGTGATATATTTTGACTTTCGAAAATCGACTGATATGTTTTGATTTCTGGAAGTCATATATTTTGACTTTCGGAAGTCGATATTCGAAAGTATTTTTGGGGATGTAATGTCTGTAAGTTTCCTTAAATGGTCAAAAGATATTTTGGGAATTTAAAGAAATTTTGGAGGTGCAGAAGAAATGCTTGGAGGTGTAGGAAGAAAGACCCTTGACTTAGTTACCTTTATTAAAAAATTTGTACTCTTATATTGTCTTCCAAATTTATATTAAGGACGAATGTAAATTTACAACACATACAGTATATTTTAGAATGTCATTTAAATTTCAAATCAATTTTTAAATTTATATTAAGATTGTGTAATTTACAATATAAAAATAGTGTAATTTATAATATAAATTTATATTATGTATCATAGAATCCGAAATATAATTTGTATTTCAAATTCTTTTTTAAATTTGTATTATAAAATATTCAATTTAAAATATTCACAGATTGTACGACTTAAAACCATAATCAAAACACAAAAATATTCGTACATATTTTTTCTATTAATTTCAGAAAAGATATAATTAGAATTTAGAAAGTACAGGGTGCAAAAAGAAAATATGGAGCTGCAGGAAGAAATTTCCTACTAACCTCTCTATCAAGATTTTAGGACATTTTTATTTTGACACTTTTTTCATTATAATGTAATATTTGTATTTTAAAAATTATTTTATTATTTTGGGTATAAGAGTGAATGTGCCAAAAGTTTTATCTGCCTTCCTTTATTTGTTGATGGTTTTAATGTGAAATAAATAGTAAAAAATTTAGTATGAGTTTAAGTTTTATATTAAAAAAATAAAAAAAGTTAAATAATTAATAAAAAAAATCTATAAATTCACTGTTTAAAAGTTTAGATTGAAAGCATCGTTAATTCTTTGAACGACTTATATGTTGTATCAGAATGGATAACTAATCTTGGTAACTCAGACCAATATCCATGTTAAAAGTTTTACAGCAGTATAAGGGTAATTCTCCCTCAAAAACTCATTGGGATAAGTTTTAGACTCGAGCTTCTGTTTGGTTATTTTTTAATGACATAAATGTAAATATCTTTACATGATTAAAACTTTTTATTATCTTGATGAATGGTTTAAATTTTCATCATAAAAATTATAATTATTAGTTAGAATATATATTTTCTTAATTAAAAATATAAGTCTAAACGCTAATATTTGATTATAAATCGATTTATTTATTCTTATTACGGAATAATTGACGTCACTCCAAGATTATTTATCACGGTAAAAATTAAATCTTTCATATGTTACTGTTCACAGTTATGCAAAGAGAAAGATTCACAATTGTCGGTTGCAACTTGCTTACAGAGTGTGATTTTTGTGTATCTGTTTTTTCCCTCTTCAAGTGAATCGCTTGTTTCTTTCGTGTGTTTCTACACTGCTACAATCAAGAATCATCACCTTCACTAGTATTTCATGCATTCATACTTAATTGAACAAAAACTACTTTTCAATGATCATGATCATCAACTCACATGCTCTTATACCAACTATATCCTTATGATCTTTTACTGTGATATTATTCCACATTTAGTACTAGTGCATGTTTTGAAGTACTGAAAAGTGTATAAATGTTCTTCCCCTATACCAATATATGGTGAAAATTACTGTGAAATGTGTTGGAAAAGTGACAAGCCTATGAGGAATATGGAGTTATGCCACACGTAAAATACCAAAAAATTATGGGAAGAAACAAACAAGTGTGATTTGAACAGATTTCAGCAGAGAAATACAAATGAAATAAACAGGAAAAGAAAAATTCCCATTAACCTTTTCTCCCTCTATCTTCTTTTGGATGGAATATATTCTCCATTATTATCAAAGTAACTACAGTGGTGTCTTATTGATTCAGAACACTCTCACCGCCTTAGGTTCAGTAGATGATTCAAGATAGGATCATTATTGAATCGGGTATAACTGTAGTTCCAACTTTTTGCCTCAAAATAAAGTAGATATAGTATACTTCCACTATTTTTGTTCTTTTCTTTACTTCACTAATGGTGTTAGCAAGTTCTTCAACCTTGTTTGCCTTTGGGAAACAAAAGCTAAAGAACTAAAATGGTGCCTATTATTTTTAGTATTTGTTTTCGCATGATATGCAAATAAAGGATAAAACCAAAACAAGGTTTATACATAAAATGTTACTATGGAAACAAGGAGTTGAATAATGAAAGAGCTTCCCATATCCATGGAAGGACAAACTACGTAAGCAAATATTTTATGGTCACACCAACAAATTGTTGTTGGCAACAACAATAATGATCAAATACAAGGAAATGATGTATAATACTGTCTTTAAAGACACACTAACATCTTCCCCACCACACAACTTTGAGTCCAACTACATTAATTTCTTTTCTCCTACGACCACAGACCATTCCTTGTGTACAGAACTTACGACCACTGATTACAATTTACAACACAATCAACCCCTCATCAATTTGTCCCTAACTTATGTCCCTGTTTGTTTCCCTTCACAACGTGTGGGTCCAACTTTATCCCCTCTTATTTATTTCGCTGCATTCTCCAACTCTATTATCTCTAACCAAACCCTATTCTACGATCTCACTTCAACCCTTTCCAATTTTTCCTTTTTTCAAGAAAAGGTCTAATCTTGTGTTTCACACTTAATTACTTTGATTTTTATGACATGAGGTCATTGATGAGGGACATGTGTTTCCATGTTGCGATGTGTGAGACTTGGCACAACAGTTTCGGACTTTGAGTTCCATAGTCGGCCATTAATTTCCATGAAGGCCCACACCTTCACCTAACCAGACAACACTAAGCCTACTTTGCTCCCTATATAATGTACCCTCATACATAAACATTATAAAAATTATGAATTCTTTTTATTGCTACTTCAGCTTGTGTGGCTCCCAACATCTTTCACTCCCTCCCCTGAGAACCAGTTCCAAGGTCTCAGAAAGAATTATTTATCTTGAACAAAAGTAGTACTACTTGTTCATGTTGTCTCATTTATTGCTACAAGCCACCAAAAGCCTAACACAAATATCATCACTCCCAACAGCCAAATCTTGAAGCACATGACACTGCATTTACTCCCCCCATGTTTCCGCACACACCGTCCTCATCGTTATTCATACTTCCCATACTACCATTTCCACGCTTTCACACACATACTTCACAACCAACCCTCTCTTGCCACTTCAATCACCCCATAAATTCCTTCATTTATTAACAATCTCTCATACCATTTCATACCCTCCATTCATTACCTAATTCCCTTTTCTGTTTCTGTTTCACCATTTCCCTTCCTCTCTCTCTCTCTCTTTGTTCTCTTGCCATAAATTTAATGGATAGAAGATATCTCAACTTGGTTCTACTCACGCTCATGCTTTTCGTTATATATTTTGTTGGCCATAGTTATGGTTCTAGACACACGTACCAAGTTTTCAAAGTGCAGCCCAAGGCTCAGACTTTGCCTCCAAACTTCTTTGGTTTCTTGCCAAAAGCAATGCCGATCCCACCTTCAGGGCCTTCTCGGAAGCACAACGACATTGGATTACAAAGCTCAACGGGAAAACCATAGAGGGATATGTATTTTATGTGTTCCTTCTTCACCATTCAATCTCTTGTCAAGAAAAATTTAAGGGTATTAATGTATATGATATGATGCCTTAATTATTTATATTTTGCCTTTTTCCCTCTTTTGTTGCTACTATTTTTTAGAACATTTTCAAGGGTCAAAACAGTTCCAAAATGAACTGTTAAAGTATATATATGTAGATTAATCAGGTGATTATTACCACCTTCTCCACACATATCTTGTGTATGTATAAAGCTTTAGCTAGTTTCATATACTTTATGTAGAATAGATCCATTGAGGGTTCAAAGCAAGAAATGTTTTGTGGCTTGGCTTGTACTTGAAAGCAAAGAGAAAAAAGGTGGCAAACCTCTGAAGGTTGATGTGTATCTTCTTCTGCTTCTGTTTCTTTCACGTAAGCTTTTGGTTTGATAAAAACGCATGCAAGCTGGCATTATTCTTCCTCTGGGGGGAAGAAAAGTGAAACTTACTTTCAATTAATATTGTTTTTGAAGGATTCAATTCAATGAATGGATATGTACGTCGACGTGTATCATGTCTGTGATTAGATTAAGAGTTGGAAAAAAAGTTGCATCTTTCATTCCTATATGGCTTCAAAACCATGCTTGTTCTTCTAAACTTGGGAAGTTCTTTCTTTGAATCGTTCTGGAGTTTCGATGCGTGCAAAACTCATAACTACTGTAGCTAGGAGTGACCATACATTCTCATAAACTTCAGGGAAGTGACGTGAGAATCGTCCATTTTTTGCGTTTTGATTTGGTTTTAGTTAGTAGCTATAATAAATGCTCGTACGAGGACTGCATTTCTTAGCCACCCTACACCCTGCACTGCTTCAAAATTTAACGTCTGATTTGTGTCACATTTTGGATAATTAAAAACAATCAAGGATTACTTAAAGTCTGGTTTATTTGTAATTGCAAAACTTATTTGTTAAAAGTTTCGTAATCTTGTGTGGTGAAAGTTTTAGGAGCTTGGAAAAATTGTACGATGATTAATATGATGATGGAATTGTACAGGGTGAATGTAATTATGTCTAAGTTCGTGTGGATAACATAACATCAACAAGTCTCATGATTGCAACTATATAGGACAAAACAAAAATATACATGTTGAAGTTAAGAAAAAACTAATCACTGATGGTTTGTTTTTGTTGTGTTTTTCTGGAGATAAAAGCCAATTGAAAGTTAGTCCCATAAAATTTTAATTGTGTAGGGTGGGTAAGCTGTTTCAAATCATGTCAAATCATCATATCGTGATTTCAGACCTAGCTTTGAAGCCATGTGAAAGCCATTATTATAAGGATGGCAAGTCAAATTTTGAACTTTGTCTTAATGTGGAAATTGTTTCGACTTTTTCTTCGGCGTTTTAAGGAAAATTCTTTAACAATTCTGATCAATTAAATGCAGAATTCAACCATAAGTGAAAATATATATTTTTTTAACATGAGCCACTTTATGTATCCCAGAAAAAAATTGTCCTAGTAATTTAAATATGATCAAAATGATGTAAATATGTTTTCTAGATTTTGTTAACATAAGTTAAAAGATCGAAATAGAAATCGTACATAAAAAACAATATAAAAAATGTTGTCAAAGAATTGATAAGTTAAGAAACTATATCAATTTAATAAATGTGCTTTAAAAGTCATTTTTTTTAAGTTAACGTTAAAAATAAGTTCCATAGTCTTATTATTTTCTATGCTTGATGTTTTTATAAATAAGTTAACTTTTTTAATAGTCTGTTTTTGAATATTGGCATTTGTTAAAATTAAAGGAAAAAGTCGAAATATATTAAAATTAACTTCTATTATTTTACTAAAATTGATTATTTTTTAAAAAATATTGTTATCTTAACATTTTGTTTGACCTGGCTTATTGAATGAGAAGTCGAAAATAAAAGTGGAGCAAACATTATCTAATAATATGTCTTAAACTAAATTGCACTTTTATTTTAGAGTAAGGATTTAATTGTTACGTTTTGTGGATATAATTTTGTTTACTTTCTAAGGCAATCGAAAATTATTATTATAAATATCAGCAAACTTATCATATGTGACAATTCGTTATTAAATAAATATATTCTAAAAATGTTTTATACTCTCAATGCACGACTTATTTTCTTAAAACTAAAAATACAAGAAATATATCAGATTTATTAATGTCTAGAAACTAAAACTTTTAACATTCCTTGCGTGATTAATTAACTAAGATAACTGTAATAAGATAACAGTATAAATATAAAACGAGTCATACTTCAATTGTTTGAATATAATTAAATAAAAAGTTGTTGTTAAGTATTACAATTTAGGATGACAATTTTTCAGGGTGTTTGTTTGTTGGTCAAACAAAAGGGTTCTTGTTTCAGCTATGGTAGTGACTTGCAGTGAAAAGTGAAAGGGGTGACTTCATGCAAAAGCTAGTTTCATTGTCGGTACCAAAACAGAAGTTTTTAATGTTCTGTAGTTCTATGCAAACAATGTTAAAATTTATTTTCTTTTAAGCTTACAGTAAAATGAAAAATAGGCTTAATTAGTAATTTATTTTTTATATCGATATATGTGTTTGTTTTGACTCAATTAAATCTTAATATTTATTAAATAGAAAATACTGTTAATGTTGTTTAGATGATGATAATGTGTGAATTTAATAAAAGATATAGTTAATAATTTGGTTATTATATTTATATTTATATTTTATTTCTGTTACTATATCTTAATGGATTCAATTAAATACTTATATTATTTAAATTGAGATAATATGATCATTTCCTGAAATTAAGGTTAATATCATAAAGATAGACTAAATTACTAATTAAGCATTTTATTGACGTACATGTAATCATCTTCCAATAAAAAATAATTTAATGAGAGGGCAATATTGTTTTTATTTAACAAATATTGATATTCAATTGAGATAAAAATAAATAAAAAGATTAAATTGAATCAAAATTTTAAATATAGAAAACAAATTATTAATTAAACCTAAAAAAATATTTATACACTTTTAAATTTGTGCGTGTTAAGCAAATTAAAAATAAGAAAAAGATAATGATAATATAAATATATTCAATAACCTTTTAAAAAGTATACTAATAATTTGATAAAACATATAAATCGAATTGAGATTCTTTTTATACGTATTTAATGTGAGTTGAAACTTTACATTATAAATAATAATAATAATAAAACATTATAAATAAAGAAATAAAAAATTTGTTATCTTTAATATTTTATATATTAATAAATATATTTCCAGTTTCTCCCTTTGAATATTATACATATGATAACGTTAATATTTTCCGTATAAATTACAACAATGGCTCAGTTCAAAGATACTTATAATTGTACTTTTTCAAAAATAGAAAAGTGATAAAACAAAATATTACAAATTGTTTTATTCTGTTAGAATTACTCAACTAATCTATACCCTTTAATGTTCAAACCAGATAAAATACATAAAATTTTGTTAAATAAATACAAAAGGAAACTTCATAGTATTAAAACTAAAATAAATTATTATTTTTTAATATTTTTTTGCATTCAAAGAATAAATAAAAATGTAAATCAAATATGTTATAGTAGTCATGTTTAAATTTTAATAAAATACAACAGTGTCCATTAACTACTAACCAGATTACATCTAAAAAATGAATAATTAAATATAAACATAGATATAAAGGTTTAAATTAATATAAGTATGACATATAATTTAAATTAAAAACCATTGTTTAAGTTAAAACTACTTTGACCCATTGACCTATTCATACGACTCCTAATGACTACCTTAAAGAAAAACAAAACCAAGTTTTGAAATGTCATAAAATCTCGTTTTCTTTGGGTAGTTTTACTTTCTTGACATACTGAACATGCATATTGAAAACATTAACTAAGATGACATATATCTACCCTATTTTTAATTACTTTAGATATATATATATATATATATATACCTTAATTTTCAGATATTTCATTGAATTCATCTATTTATTTGAATCCACCCTACACCTAACAATGAAATGAAAACTGATAAAGTCAAGAATCTTGTTTACCGTCATTGAACTAATAAGTTGACTTCATTCATGATTCATAAAGGTGTCTCTTGTTCATTATAACAACCTCTTTTCTGAATTTCATGCAAAAAAAATGACAAGAATACATGGTAATATTAAACTATAAATGTGCACCTATGCAGAGAAGTTTTGTTTTGTTGCTCATGTCTTTATTTTGTATTTTTTTTAGTGTATATTCTCTGTTTTTTTGGCTTCCAATCAGAACGTTTCTAACACATGTATTGATGTAACTTAGTTTATTCTGTTTGAATTATGTCCTCTGATGGAGAGCTAAGAGGTGTAGTTAGTAAGGCAATGTTCCAAACAGAGGAGACAAATAATATACGATTCTCCAAAGATTTGATATCGCTATGAACGATGAATTAAGAAATTATATTTGTTATCAGAAGAGGATTTCACACTCATTACAATATAACGGCAGTGCCTGTATAAGAGTACACAACTAGTTATAGGGTGTACGTGTCTATAGTTTTTCTTTTTTTTCTTTTTTTTCCTTTTAAAGAAAGTTGTGCAAAAGTCACAACTCCACGTTAACGTATAATAATTTCAGGCTTTTTATTTGAAAAACGGCGAAATCGGATTTTAAACTTAACTCAATCTTAAAAAATTGGTTTATAAGATAAGGTTTATATTCGTATATATTTTCTAAATTGATCTATAATCGATATGAAACTTTCACCACATTCCATTCATACCGAGATATATACATCTTGAACATGAAATTAAACATTAATAAATGATCTGATAGCGAACGAAACAATATACCTAAGAAGTCTTAATAATATAAACTCTAACAATGACTCTCACTCCATGCTAAGAAGTAAACTTTAAGCTTAATTCAACCTCACAAAATCAATTTATAAGATAAAATTTACACATACGAATATACTCTAAATTAACATTATATCCGGTCTATCTTTCAACACAAAATTTAATTTGGATGGATTTAATTATACTGTGCTGATGGTGTAAACAGGTCATTAATATTGTCATTAAGATATATTAAATAGGATTAGTTTTTTTTGATTTTTATAATAATTATTTTAAACTTCGTTCTTACGAGCCTGTTATTAATTGATAATATATTTATTATACAGCATGAAAATTAAACTTATATTAACCAGGAACCCTTTTATGTCACAATCAATTATGCAACAAGGAGTACAAAATGAACTCGCTGTAGAAATAATTAAATAATAATTTACAACAAATATCAGCAAGCATTAATTTTATTCCTGAGGTATACATATTGAGGTAAGAAAAAAGGTGGAACAGGGAGAAAAAACCAAGAAAATAGGAAGGTTATCTGAACTGATGATTTTATATACACTACAATACAACTGATATATGTAAAGGGCACTTGCCCAAATAAAATGGAAGACATTTCACTTGAGAGGGAACAAAAAGATTTGAAGAGAAAAAGGATAGACAATAAAACTCAAAAGGGGGTGCCTGGTTCCTTCATATTGATTTTTGATTCCTACAAACCTCACTGCAACAAAAAGTGTTAATGGAGAACTTCCCTCCATCTATTTCCCTAACATTATAAAACAGGTGAACCACCACCATCCGCCCTACGTGCCCCTTGGCCGGAAGATTTGTCGCTGCTTCGAACGTTGTACCTTTCGTATACCCTATCGCGGTTCTCCGACCACCAAGTCTCAGCTTGGTGCTCTCCGAATCTTCGCCGGCTGCACACATTCACCACCAAACATGTTAGACATAAGCAAATTAATCAAAACTTCTACCTTAAACAAACACCAATCATGTATTGAGTATTAGTATGTATTTGGATTAAATTTGGTTGAATGAAACAGAAAGTACCATCTAACGGAAAAGTTTTATAGTTTTGCTTTGAAAGAAATCCATGTTTGAAGCTCAATGAAACAAAACAAAGATTTACCAAACATCATCTGTGACTTTCAATGCAAAACAAACTTAGGTTTGAGCTTCCAAACGATAAACCAAACACACACTTAGTGTTTCAAGAGCCAGAAATTAACCTAACAGCTATACAAAGTCTTTGAATCCCAAGCACCATATTGAAAATTATCACTGGTATACTATTGGAGGGTGTCTACACTTGGCGGTCACATATAATGGTAGAACAATATAAACATAACCAGGAAACAAAGAGAATTTTTTCTATTACCTGAACCGCACTCTTTTCAGATCTCTTGTTCCATCACGCAGGGCGACGAGTGTTATATAAACACCAGGCTCGTATTGTTCAATCCATTCTGCCTCAACTTGACTACTATTAGCAGGTATTATGGCATTCCTTGATCTCAAACCACTCTCATCATCTTGAAAATTTCCAGAATCCCTACCATCAACAGTATCTGATGCAGTACTACCACTTGTCTGGATCATGCTGCTGCTGCCATTTGGCAATTTAACATCTGGGTAATCATCTGTCCCATTAGGGATAACAGATCCCCGGTTTTGCTGGTAAAGATTAGCTCCATAGTTTCCGGTCAGAGTGCCTTCGGTTCTGCTTGGCAGGGATGATTCAATTGCAATGGAAGCCAAACTAGAGCCACTGATTGACTCGGCCCTGGCGTGACGCTCCCCGTTTACGTCTGGATGGTGAATTCCATTTGGCTCCATACCATTTGGCAGGTAAGCTGGTCTGATGTTCTCTGCATCATAAGCGCCGGGAGGAAGCCTCTCAGCCAGATCTTTGAGCTGAAAGGGAAACAATGTGGCAGGTTGATAAGCATGAGTATGGAGGAGTAATAGCTCCAAGAGAAGTAAATTAACCAACAAATTTAACCTGTGCTGTAAGTGACTTTATAACTTCTTTTGCAGCCTTAGATTTGGCAGATTCCTCAGCAGCCAGAGCCATAGCCTCCTGAGTCTTTTTCGATGACCTTTGAAGCTCTAATTCTTGCATTTCACATCTCTGTCTCAGGGTCTCAACCTAACAAAAATTATGTCAGATTTCTCTTGATACCATAACAAGTAAATATCAAACCAGTAACAGGGAAGAAAATTTTAAAAGGACAAAATCTATGCTATCAAAGCAAAATTGTACTTGATTGAGATGAGAAAAATGGGGGAAGAATAATATACCTGAGCACGTAACTTCAATACTTCCTGATTCAAAAGTTCATTTGTTTTCTTCAAGCTATCAGCAATACTTTTTGAGAAGGAAAGCCCTGATGTTGTTGGAATAGGTGTAGCTGAACGAGGGGGGCTTGGTCTTCTAGAGAATGGAGACACAGACCTGGAACTCACTCCAGATGGCGTCAGAACAGGTCTTGGAGCCGTTCGTTTCAAATCAACAGCTGTAGACAGGACAACATCTTTTAGCTGTAGCAAAGATTGAGGTTGTGGGTTGCGAACCAGAGAGAATGTATCAGCCTTCTTCCCCTGTTTGGCTGCCTTGCTATCAAGCTGCTTTATCAAATCCATATTAGAAGGGACAGCTGTTTTGGTTAATCTTAGGTCAGACTTCTCTAATCTGTCCTTGTTTTCACCCGACAAACGAGGCAGAGCATTCCTCCGATTATTATTGCCTGATTCTGCAACCTTGTTCAATTTTACAAAACACGAATCACATACGCGATATGGTTTTCCAGGATTTGGAGCCAGTGCAGCTCTTAATGCTTTTCGAGAACTACACGAATGGCAGTGCACTAGTCCACAATTATAACAGTTGTGCCTCTTTCTGGTGAACCCAAACGCTTGTCTGCAAGCAGAGCACTGAGACTGCTCAGCACCGGATACCCACTTATGGAGGCATATGGCTGCAGAGTAGTTTGAACCACAGGCAATATATTTCACATGTCTATCTTTCAAGGCTTCGACCAAAGTTGGTGTTTTTCGATCTTCAACATCTCCATGACCCAATCTCCCATTTGCTCCCTTTCCCCAAGTGTAAACCTCATTTTTGCACGTTAAAACAGCAACATGATAAGCCCCGCATGCAATTTCTTCAACAGATTCTCCTGCAAGCTTGTCTTCAACCAAACATGGCAGCTTTCCATCAGCCTGGGGATTCCCAAGCTGACCATAAACCGTGCTTCCCATTGTAAAAACTTGACCTGATGTTGTCAGCCCTACTGTCAAACTGTGCCCACAAGCAATTCTATGAAAATTGTAATCAATAAGTGAAGGTACGCAAGTTGGTTCAAGCCGAGCATCCTTGTCTCCATGTCCGAGGCGATTTTTATCTCCATCACCCCAGGTAAACAATTTACCAGATGATACACTAGCACTTGATTGAGTCACAATAACCTCTACAACAGCTGCAGTGTGCCACACTCCACATGCAACAGCTATTGTCCTCAACCCAGACAAGGATTCTACTTCTCTTGGATACGGAACATTTTCCCTATCTCCATGGCCGAGGACACCAAACGTTCCATCACCGAATGTAAAGAGCTGACCGGTTGAGGTTATCAAGGCTGTATGCCATGGACCACAGGTGACTAACGCAACTTGAAGCCCCTCTAGCGGACCTGCAATTCTCTTTGGTATCCAATGACTAACATCAGTGCCATGACCAAGAAGCCCAGCATTATGAGTACCATCACCCCATGTATATAGTTCCCCAAACATCGTAACAGCACAGGTATGGAACTCCCCACAGGCAACAAAATCAACAGTTGCAGAAGTCATAGCCTCAACTAGACGAGGTTGAATCACATTCTTCCCAACACCATGGCCAAGGCGTCCACCAGATTCTTCACCCCATGTGAAAAGTTCACCCTGCCTTGTGACTAGAGCAGCATGCTTAACACCACATGATATTTGAAGCACATCTAAAACCACATTCGATTCCAGTGGCCTGGGGAGGAGAATATCTGTCCTTGGACTGAAATAACTAGCACTTTTATCAGCGCCAACTTTCACAACATTCTCACAGATAACCTCCCCCCATATGTATACATCCCCAAGAGCATCGTAATCGTCAGGAGCAGACCCATGACTAGATGTACTGGGGGCACTTGAGACACTAACACGAAAAACATCTGAACTAGATCCTTTCACTTGCATATTTGATGGGTTTGATAGTGCATGTGACCTATCAAAATTTACAGTATTTTCAGAGTGAAAGGATTGCGGAGAAGTATTTGCCAGACTAACAGAAATGTCAGGAGAACTGATGTCTCGTGAAGCACTAACTGAACTTTCACTAGGACTATTTGATGTCAAATCTCTGCTGTCCTGAAAATAATTGAGCCAGAAAGAATTATATGAAGCTGTCCATGTATTTTACCAATGAAGCTATTATACAGTATAATAATAATAATAGTATGAGGGAAAATAGATACATTCTAGAAAACTTATATTTCAGTCCATAATTCCCAAATACCATAATCAACAAATCCTAAATTGTGTCCAAAGAAGAACATCGGTGAATGCCATTTTGTTTTAGAAAACTGCAGAATAATCTTTCCAGGATAAGAGCTAATCCATAGAATCAAGATAACCATCCTTAGAGGAAACAATTATATTCTTTTATTGAAGCACAAAACCAATGAGCTCCCCTTACCATGATTCATCCAAAATATTTATTTCAATGAAAATGATAAACACACCACTACTGGATCAAGAGTAAGATCAATGATCTATTATCCTTATCAGTATACCATAGTACAGGAAACATGACACGAGTAAAATGGCAATTAAAAGACAACAAGTAGGTATTTTTACATCAAGATAGAGGCCTCCATCACTCCATCCATCAATTTTGGAACGCCCACCTTGACCGGAAGATATCAGTGCCTTGAGACCAGTAATCCACACTTCTGCCTCAACTTTATCCTTGCAAATCTGAAACACAACATAAAACATTTTATAACAATGATAAATGCAGAAAATAGAAACAAAACAATGGTGTAGTCATCCAAGAAACTTCAAAATTCATCACCAACCAGATCAAGGGATCGCTTCCCGTTGTTATAAATAAGTGAAAAAGAAAGATAATCCTTCTCAGGACGCAGAAATCTTTGGAAAACAGCCTGACAGAAGAGAAGGCAAATTAATAACATAGAAGAGGAGAAACAATTTATATAACAATTTCTTTTGGGATATCATTGAGTTAATAAAGAATGCTACGCCATCATCAGTATGATATAAAACAGTACTGTAGAAATCTCACAGTTCTTTGTCCAGGAATAATTCTTGAGACAGAAGATAGTTTCAGATTTCTTTCTCCACTGCTTGATATCCAGATTAAAGACAATTCATCCTGTGGTTTTCAGATATTTGAATAAGTATAATTAGAAATAACTCAAATTAGTGTCAAAACCAAGCCTACTATATACACGTCTGTTAAGTTTACAGTCTACAAAGTACAGCAAAGGAGCCAACAGAAAATAGGCCTTCTTATCAACAATCATAAATATGACCGTAATAGCATGCATCATGCAAAGAGACATATGTCCAATATTGAAGCTACAAAATCACTATCGGTTGGTAGTTAGCACCAGAGTGAGGAAACAATACCACTTGAGTAACAAGTCGGTAAATCCAATCCAAATCAAACAAAAAAGATTTGAGGTTTTATTCACTTTCAGTTAACTACTGATCATCTCAACTGGTTATACCAAACCCAGAATGTGGCAACAAAAACCAACAAACTGCCATTGGACCACATAAACTCTTGAACTCATAGCTTTAGAAACTAAAAGGACTGTGCTAAATTACCATATTGTGGAAATAGAAATAGTATTGAAAAATAATAATAATAATAATAATAATAATGACCTGCAACCTTCCTCTGAGAATGAACCAAAGAATCCTCTGGATTTAAGAAAGTATGGATTTTGGCCAATCAAACCTTTTTATATGACATACTAGAAGGCATCCAATTGAACCATCTAATTATAATGGAATCAAACACAGCTAACACATAGTACCAATGAAAAGAAAGGAAAGAAATGGACATGAAGAGATTACGAGCCAGCCCTACAGTAATACTTGGTCAGAGATTACAAATAAATAGTCACTCCCAGTTAACACAGAAACACAAAACATCATAGCATGACAAACTTTAATCCAATAGAAGAATAGTGTCTTGTTTGGCCCATTGACATTTGATATCATTGGTACAACACTTCCCTTATTGTAAGTTGGGAGGCAGCTACTTGTATCAATGAACGTAATCATAAGCGAATACACAATTTCTAGTAAGCAGGGCAAATGAAAATAGCTTGACTGTATAATATCAGTTCTGATAAGTATTACAAGTACAAATTAACAGGTTTTCGGTACAATATTTTTCATATAACATCAGGTACCATGCCAAAGCCCCTATCTTTCAGAGAGTAATTTGAATTGAGCATATAAACAGTTTAGTACAGTCCAATCTAGAAAGTTAATGAAGCAAGAAAATTTGAGAATTCACTAACTCCTGAAATGATTTCATTTAACTTACATTGGAAAGTCTAAACGGACAAAACTTAGGCCTTCCCTTACGACCATATTTAAGTAGTTGAGCACCCTTTTTCAAAACAATCAATGCCTGCAGAATGAAAAGGTAAAAGATTGAACATACAAACAATTATTTACATAAAAAATACAAAAACTTTGGAGAAATGAGAAACAACAATGATCAAGGCCATCTTGTTGCATAAATGTTGTAAAAGTTTCATAAAATATCCAGCAATGATTTACAACATTAGGTTTCTCCAAGAAACATCTCTCTCAGCCTTCTTAATACTTTAACCCAGATTGATAGTTTGAAAATATTGTACAGGCCACAGATATATCTGGGACCACTATCATTATTGTCCAAGCAAACAGCAATAATCGGATGCTCAATTTCACTAGACAAACACTAATTTAGGCATATTCCATGTCGTTACTACAACCAATACAACAACACTAACGCAAACTTCGATATCCCATATCAAACTATCCAAGACATTTTCATAAGGTGCTGAATCAAACTTTTATCACTAAAACATCTACCCTATTGGCACTTACCTCCTATTGGTGATAACAACCTAAACCAAGTCGGCCACAATACCCCGAGTCTCATATGTTAATTCCAACACAGACAAACATCCCTTATCTTTCCTCTTCAAGACACCCGTATTCCATGGCAGTTGAAAAAGCAACAAATCACTAATCAACCAAATTCCACTTAACCTCTTTAAATGGATCACAGACCCAATTCACAACAATAACAATATAAAATCTCTAATCAAAATCTCATCCCAATTCCAGCATCCCCATAACAAAATAGTCTCTATACATAAATTCCATCACCATGTCTTCACTCCTGCACCCTCACCTCCCACTATTTCCCAATCACTTCCAACAAAGAAACACACACGCGCGCGCACCTGATCACAATCATCACATTCCCCAAAAATAAAAGAAACCTTATAAAAAACAGTTCCAAAATTCTACCAAACATTTAAAGCAAGAATCAAACTTTAACTCAAAAAACAAAACTTTGATATTAAACAAGTAACTGACTTGGTCGATGTCACGGTCGGCATTCCTGTAGCTAACAAGATCTGCCATTCCATGTGAGAGATTCACCGAAACGCCACCACCCTCTGCGATCGCTGCACAAAGTTCCGTACATCATAAACCTCGACCTCAGTCTCTCGCTTTCTCTCTCTTCACTTTCTCTGAGAATAAAAACCCACTTCTTATTCTCACTCAAAATGCCAAAAAACCTTCGCGGATCTATTCCTTTTCACAGAACCCGAAACCCCGCTAGCCCCATTCGCAGTTCCAAGTCAAAGACGCAAACTTTTCAACTCATGCAAAGACTTGGACCGGGTGAGGAAACAAACGGGTTCGATCAACCCGGTTCAGTTGGAACGTCAGAAGAGGTGTTTCTTGGAGCCTGAAGATAATCTCCGGCGAAGAATGCGGGTTACGGCGTCGTCGCCGAAGCAGGGGTGGAGGGGAAGAGGAGGGAGAAAGAGTTTTAGAGAGAGAGAGAGTATCCGACCCTGCAAAAGTACAACTAGTCAAAAGAAGAAGAAAGAATGAGAGGAAAAAAAAATAAAAACTAAAATTGAAAACAAACGCTTTATTATGTGGGAATATTAAATTAAATAATAAGGAAAAGCAGAAAGAAACTCTCCTGAAAAGAAATGAGAAGACATTTCCAAAGCATGACTCCTATTTTTTAAAATTAATTAAAATATTACAAATTAACTAATTAATTATAAAGGTTTAATTATTTATTTTTTGTTTGTTTTTTATGTTTGGAAAAGAGGCACGTAGGTAAGAAGGATGGTTTGGTAATTTGGCGGGGGACAAGGTGGGTTATTAAAGATTAATGTTTGGTTAAGGTTGTAATGAAGGTGAAAATGGCAAAAAGGCCCTTCACTTGAGTTTTGGTTTTTCTCTAAAAAAGGAAATGAATTATTTTTTATGCAAAAAATGCATTGTACAGTTAGATGAAATTACCCACCAAAAACACTCGAATCAATTCATCTAAGATTGATTAAATTTAAATTTAAATTATAGTCTCAACATAAAGTAAGAAAAATTATCGTTTGTTTATTCAACTTAAATAGTATTTTGAAAAATGATTGTGTCTCTATTCAAAAGATAAAATATATGCAAATTTTACTAAATATGACGAGTCTCATTTTAAATTTAGCAGGTATATTTTAAGAGTTATAAAATTTACATGAATTTTAATTGATAATTTGTGTTAGAAAAATTGGTGCTACTGACATTTTTTTCTAGATTTACCCTGAGCTATTTCTTTATACAAAACATTTTATTAAAATTAAAAATATCTAAAATATAGTGAAATAATTGTTCCATTTTTGTGCCATAAATTTAAGACTTTAAAAAAAATTATGCATTATTTACATCAATCACCTATTTCTATTTATGCTGAATCTGTTTTACTGAGGAAATCAGTTACCTTTTAATGTGTGTACTCTTTTAGTGAAAATTAATTATGTTTTTTATTAATAGCTGAGATATTTAACCTAAAAAGTACACTCTGTGAGAACTAAATGACATTGAATAATTATTATATTTTTTAATTAGAATGTAATCATTAATTAAAGTTGTCATATACAAAAGAAAAAAGCTTTGAATGTTTAAATTATTATATTTCTTATTAATTGAGCATATTATGCCTTTTGGAGGAGTTAACTCAAAACGAGGGGGAAAGTAAATAAGTTTCTTACGAAAAAAAATGTGTTAAATTTTCTGTATTATTTCCTTATAGTTTTTATCCACTACCCAGGACAATATTTATATGTCATTACATCCTGGAAAAAATTAAATGGTTATTGTCATATTCACATTTGCTTTTAGGCTATGAAATCAAACAATAAATAAAACTTTAATTATTTACCCTGTCAGTGTACAAAATATTTTTCGATATTAAAAAGTCATTTTAGTTATAATTTAGAAACAGAACAACTATAATAAAAATAAAAAAATAAAAATAAAAACCAGGTATAACTTAGTTGTTTAGAAAGACACACTACATTTTAGGCTGGCAGACATATCAATGTATCACATAAGAGAAAAGAGAGGACAAAAATATATATTAGTGTGTTATACTAAACATCTAGAATAAAAAAAAAGGTTTTGTTTGAATTTTTGTGAATAAATTAAATTGAAATAAAATTAGCTATAGAATTAAAAATTAATAATGTATTGTAATTTGATTTGGATGATTTTCCATAAATTCAAACACGCCCTTAGATATAACAAAATAACCTAACATAAATAAATAAATAAATAGTATAAGTTAGAGCTATAAAAATGAGTTAGAACCCGCGAGTCAATCTGGCTCACCACGGGTTTGGACCGGATTGGGTTGAAAATTTTTTATAAATTTCAATATGAGCTGATTTTTGATCCGGCTCACCTAGAACTTGGCTCACCACGGGTTCATCAACCCACAAATAAAAGGTCACACAAGTGTTTTCTGTTAAGTTGGGATTTGCATTTGGATCATGCTAAGTTATTTTTTTAGCCAACACATAAATAATTTGTATTTTTGTGATTTTGGTTTGTATTTGGATTGTATTAAAGTTTTGACCGAAAAAATAAAAAATTGTATTTTTTTTAATTAAGTGAGTCCGTAAGCCAATTCATTTTAACCCACCAACCTGTGGTGAGCCAGGTTGAACCGGGTTGGATTGGCTCACTAAGTGATCAACTCGTAGTGGGTCGAATCGAGTCGGACCGGATTACCTATTTTTACAACTCTAGTATAAGTTAATTGTGTTATACATATATTCATAAATCATTAACTTTAACAAAAAAAATAAGTCCATTTGTACACTCTATTCTGTTGAATATGAATAAAAAATAAAAGAGAATTTTATTTCAATGGCCTATTTTTCAATATCTATAAATCTTATTTTCATGCCTTTTCATTTTACCTAAAACTCCTCCTCCTCTTTTTTCATCTTTTAAATGAAAGAGCTTTTTTTTAGGGGAAAAACACAAGAATTAAAGAAAATATTAGAGAAGCAAAAGGTGATGACGGCTTTTGCGGGAGTTTGCAATATGAGGGAATAGAAAGATGTAATGAAGGAGAATGTAATGTAGTGTTTGAGTGAAACCAAATGCACATTCTATGGCAAGTGTTGCTTCTGAATAAGATTTGTCCTTCTAATTAATGACCAAACCTAACCCACTCTCATCCGCATATACTTCACTTATATTTCATTCTTTATTCCAACCTTCTTAATTATATAATTAAATGAAACTTTAATATATTTTTAATTCTTAAATTTGATGAAAAATTTAAATTTATTTTTATCACAAACTTTGATATATTTTTATTATCAAACTTTAAAAATAAATGAATATAATTATCCTAACTCAATTACATTAAATTGTTTTCACTTGTTATTGAAGTTTGAGTTGTTTATACCATTCTGACACATTTTAACTCAAATATCAGCATGAAGTATTGCTTAACAATCTCAAAAAAATTAATGTTATTAGGTTAAAAATATTGTATTTATTTAATTTTTAAATTTAGGAGACCAGAATGTATCAAAGTTTGAGACAAAGATAAATTCTAATTTTACGTTCAAGTTTAGAAATTAAAAATATATCCAATTCTAAATTAAATGGTTAAATATGTTTTAGTCCTTAAATTATTTGTTAATATCTCAAAATTATATATAGTGTATCCTCAAACTCTAAAAATGAATAAATATAGTATCTTAACCCAATAGTATTAAAACATTTTGACTTGTTAAAAGATGTTTCAGGTTGACATTTTAGATATTTACATTGTTGACACTTTCACATGCAAACCTGAAACATCATTTAACACATAAAAAATACATCATTGGGTTAGAATGACTTTATCCATTCATTTTAAAATTTCGGGATGTGTATCAATGTTTGAGATATGGACGGATTTTAATTTTGTGTCCAAATTTATGGATTACAAACATATTTAACCTTAAACAAAAAAAACTTGCATTAGCAATCATGTTAACATACATAATCAATTAATTAGTCATGTTAACATGCATAACTTATTACATGTATATATAATCGTAGAAATAAGAAAATTGAACATATTATAAGACAAAAAAACTCATAAATTCGTTGTTTAAAATTTTGTGTTAGAAGTGGTGTCAATCTCTCATGTGAATTGAATTTGTATCTCATTTGTACCATATCTCCCTGATGAATTCTCTACTCAAAATGTCAATCAGTAATATCAAAGTCGATGGTTCATCTTTGTGACAAATTGAGACTAGATACAATATGGATGAAGAATCTTATATGAGGATTCATTGTATTAAAAGTCTTCCTGACAATAGTTTCATGCACGTGTTTGGATAAAAATAAGAAAGTTTAGCACCTTATAAGGTAGAAAACTCAAAAATTTATTATCTTAATCAAGGTTTTAGATTGGAAAAGATGTCAATATTTTATGTATATTGAACTTGTATCTCTTTGATCTTTATTCTCTATAAAAATACCAAAATATGGCATAAAAAAAAATTCTATTATCATTTGTAAATTTTTTTCTTTCCTTCGATCTCACACTCTTATCTATTGAAAACATTTTTATTTTATTCGGTGCCTCCAATTCAAGCCACACTCGATGTGGCATAGTATATTTCAACTTTGACTAATTCGTAGTTTAGATTTTTTTTTTCATATGATATTTATTTTTTCCAAATCAATGCACGTCATTGATCGATTTCTAATATAAATACTTCTTTTAAGTTGATGCATGCCATTAATCAATCTTACTATTGATTTCTTTTCAAATCAATCTTACTATTGATATTTTTTTGCAAACTGATGCATGTCATTGATGCATTTTCATGATAATTATTTTTCTTTCAAATTGAGGCATGTCGTTGACGGATTCGCATAATCAATTTAATTTCAAACTGGTGGATGTCATCGATCAATTTCCATATATCGTTATCATTTTTTATTTATAATTATATATAAAGAGAGGATTCCTTCTTTTTTATTTACATTTCATAATTTCAACTTTACCCTCTACGATATAATTATTTATTAAAATTTTAAAAATTAACTGTTACTTTTACAAATTTTTATAAAATTATTTATTTATTTCATTTTTTTTTTCTCTCCTATTCATTAATAGTTATTTTCTCATATTTTCTCCTTACATTTCACTTTATTTTTATAAATATAAATTTATTTTGTTTATTAACTTAATAACATTACAATATCATCAACTATTAATATAATATCAAACATATTCAAACTATCGCGCCTGTGTTTACACCAGTAAATAAGAGGACGTTTTGTATGTACATATATTAAATAATCATTAAGTAAAATATAAATATCGGATCACACAAATCGTTCACTAAAACATGTACACAAAAATAAAATTGTAATAAATATTTAATAATAAATATTTGACTTAACTACTCATTTGATTTTCCTTTTGGTTGAAAAGTTACAAGTACATTCTCACTTTTTTTTTTCAATCAAATATCAATTTTTAAAAAATTAACTTAATTAAGTATTTTTTATTAATACTTTACGCTAGACGTTAAAGACCTGCCACACATATATACACTCATGTTGGCAAATGTTTTTGTTTATAAAAAATTAAATCTACAACCTCTTTAACTCTTCTTTCTAAATTATTCATAAGATTTGAACCACAATCTTTTCTTCCTTCACTTACATCTAACAAACCAAGCCACCTTATTACTCCATTTATATATTTATTTAATAACAGAGAATAATATATATATATATATATATATATATATATATATATATATATATATATATTATTGAATAACACTGTCACCGTAGCTATCAATTTGTTCATATTAAATGGTCAATGAGACAGCATGATGTGCTATGAAGCATTTATAATTAATTTGAGAAGAACTTTAATGACTGAAAAATATATTTGTTATCCATCTAGACAACGTATAGAGAGTTTCTTATCACCATGACATCAACAAAAATTAATTTGTTTTAGTTTTATAATATGTTTGAATTTCAATTATCAATGTATGATTATTTTAATTATTAAAGAAAAGCTTTTATTTGCAAAAAAAAAAAAAAAAATTTTTTTTTAAAAAAAAATATATTTATAAAATTAAAACAAAAAAATAAATTAATAAATATTTGATTTTATTTGCAAAAAAAAAAAAAAAAAACTATTCAGTGAACATAACTATATTCAATAGATGACTACGCAAGTGTAACTTTATGTTTTTATGTCTTTAATTAATGATTTACATGTAGGGTAGAATGCAAGTGTTTAAATTCACCAAATAAATAAATTACTTCCATGAATTATTTCATATAAACCTAATATAAGTGATTTAAGTATCTAATTGATAAATATTTGTTCCTAAAAATGAGATTTCACTTAAAATTAACTATTCTTGCACATTGTTTTTAATAATGTTATATTTTCTTGGTTTAATTAAAACATAAATTATTTTGCCCATTTATCTTCCTTTTAAGAAATATATTCATGCTTATAATATTTTTCTCACTTAATTAATTCAAATTATTAAATTGACTGGTCGGTACAGTCTTGTCTGATTGGCCATATAAAAAATTTATATCATGTTAATTCTGTCTATTTTTAAATGGACTGTAATTTTCCACATTTTCCACTTCGTTCAGTCCTGTGTTAACCAACTGCTTATTTTGACTTCTTTTATTTATTTTTTAAATAAAATAATTTAAAATAAAAATCCAAAAAATATTTTAAAACTTGAGTCATAAGTTGATTTTAAATTTAAACTTTAAGTATAACAATTTTATATATGAATAAATATAAGCTTTAATACATACATGTATATATGTATTTTGTTTTAAATAATCTTATTTTGTTTAAAAAAAAAAGTAATTATTGTTATGTAAAAATTAATAGATCCCTAAATTTACGAGTTTGTTTAACTTTAAGTCATTTACATCGTGAAAAAATATTAGACAAACAAAAAATCATAATTTACTTTAAGTCATTTTAAAGCGCGGGCTATGTTTCTTTGTGTGTGTGTGTTTATGTTAGTAGATATATATTATATTAAAAATATTTTAAAACATATTACATAAAATATTTAAGAAAATTATTATTATTTTAAGTTTATTATACAAAGATATAACATATAAAAAATATAAAGAAAATTATTTAAAGATACAAAGGATAAATTATATAAAAATTAATTCGTAAAATATATTCATTATAAATACAAATAAGTATATAGACATGTTGGTGTCATAAAAAACTAATTTTTAAAATACATGTCAATAAGATAATTGATAATAGGTTATAGTAGATAGTAGATATTCTTTTCATATATGATAATAGATAATAAAATATAAGAAGATAAAATTAAGAATTAAAAAATAGTACAGAACAAAGGAGTTCATATTTTAATTATAAGATAATCTTTAATAATAAATATATTGAAAATACATTAGATTTTTTTTAGTGATGATTAAAATGTGTCTAATGGAACACATTAAAAAAATAATTATTTATTTATTTTAAAAACAACATAGTTTGAAAATAGATTTTACGAATGCATAACATAAATTAAATTGATTAACAAAATAGTTCCAACTTTAGATATTGATATAAAGTTTTTTTCATTTGAAAAAGTGATAAATGTCGAGAATAAATAAATTTTTCATTTTAAATTGACACTTATTATGTATCAAATGGTGTTAGTTGTGTATAAAACAAACCTCATTAACTTAAGATAGAAAATGATGTAGTGAGAATTAGAGTTGTACGAGTTATAATGATATTTTGGATATTTTGTTGTTTTGCAATGAATATAAGAGAAAATAACAAGTATGCATCTAAGTCACAGTCATTAGTACTGAGTCATGGGAGTAGAAAATATAGGATAACATATTTTGACTTTTTGGTTGAGCACAACAAATGAAGCTAAACTTCATGAGAAAACTTTCTTTGCAAGAAGACCTGGAGTACGAATCCATGAGGCTGAGCAACTAAAAAAACTCTCATAAGAAGGAAATGTCAAGTGTTAAGCATCAAGAGTCAGGACAAAGGACTAAGTTGAGAAGGAAACTCACTTATAAAGAAACCCTTGTGGCTGAGCACCAAAAATTGGTTTGAGCATTGTCCAAAATTTCCTACAAATAAATACGTCATATTTTCATTCTAGGCATTGAGTGAAGTGTAGAAACATAGTAGTATGAGATAATAAGGTCAGTGAGGTTTGAGGGAGATGCTCTTATTGTAAATCTTATGTGTAGATGTTGCTGAAATTGTACTGTAATATTCAATGAGTAGCTAAACTTCCTTTTGTCCAAGATGTAATCAATTATGATTGTGTTAAGTATGTTTTTAGTCCCCGAACTTTTACCCAAAATTGGAATTCGTCCTTGTCTGAAACTTCAATACATTTTGGTCCCTAAACTTTAGAAATAAATGAATATAGTTCTTTTAACCCAATTATGTTAATTTTTTTTTTGACGTGTCAAACGCTTTTCATATTAGTATTGAAGTTTTTTACACTTTTTGACACATTCTTGGTTCAATATCTACTGAGAAATATGTTCGACACCTTAAAAAAAGTTAACATAATTTAGTTAAAAGAACTATATTCATTCATTTTTTAAGTTTAGGGACCAAAAATATATTGAAGTTTCATGCAAGGACGAATTTCAATTTTAGATCAAAGTCCAAAAACTAAAAACATTCTTAATCCATTATGATTTTATACATTTTTACTTATTTGATATTTATCTTTGCTTTCATTCAATTATTTATGAGTTTGATTTATACTTAAATGATAACTATATAAATATACATTTGTCAAATTTAATTCAAGTCAAATTTCTTAATTCATATTATTCTTCGTCCTTTGCTTACTAAATATCTATTATTATTTTTTTTTCAAAATTAAAAATTTCAGTACTAATTAATTTATTTTCTCTAATTATTAAATTTAATGTAAATAACTAATAACTTCAACAAATAATTATTTAATTTGAATTTAAATTATTTATTTTACACCCTTTGTATTTTAAGTTTTTTTACGAAATTCTGTTAAGAACTTTTATATTTTGTTGTATTTTAAATTTCTATATATTTTGTAAATAAAACTTTAAAAATAAATTTTATATTTTTTGATTGTTTACTTTAAATAATATTTTTATAAATAAATATAAATATTTTACATTCATATTACTAATTTTTAACTTTACATTAAACTTCTTTTCAAGTATTTTCACATACAATCAAGTAATTATTTAATTTTATTTTTCTAACTTATTACACACAAAAATATTACATAAATTATTTTAAGCAAATAATTATACCTTTATCTCAAAATTAATTTTACAAAAAGTAACCATAATTACAATATTTTATTATGATAATTTTTCTATTTATCTAAATTTATTATAATCATTCTTCAATTATTTTAATTCTCGATTAATTTATAAATATTAAATTAATATATCTTTTAAATTTACATTGACGTGAGTTTATAAAAAGTTATAAATTTTTAATAGAACAATTTATTATAAATAAATATACAAATCTATAAACTACAAAAAGAAATGTTATTAAGAATTTGTGCCTCAACAAATATGATTCTAGCAGAAAAAACTTGAAATTTTTTTAAAAAGTATTAATTATGAAAATTTAGTTTTTCGAAAAAGAAATTCTACTTAGAAAAAGAAAACAATGAAAGATCTAGTGTGTGAAAAAAATTTCCTAAAAATCCACTGAGGTCGATAAAACCCAACAATGATTTGTAACTGGAAAAAAAATGGTGAAAATTCCTTAGCTGACCACTAAAACCATTACGAGTTAAAGCTAAACTTCACCAAAATATTGGTAGTTAAAATGTAAAATACCCTTATTTTGTTTTTGGAAGATCCCTATAAGAAATGAGAGGAGAATAATAGAAAGATTAGAAAGCGATAAAACTATTTGTCATATAAGAGTGAAATTAAGAAGGAACAGTAATGATAAAGAAAAACTGTTGGAAACGACGTTACTTGGGAAGAGGTTTTAGATCTAACAACAAACGACAATGTGTGATCATCAATGGACATTGCAATGGCCAACAATGTTCCATGCTTTTTGGGTAAGGTCATCACAAATGCTCTTTCTCAATATCAATATCAGATCATAATCAACAACTATAGCTACCTCTCACTCCACAAATCCAAACGCAACCTAAGACTAATTAATTAATTGGCTCTCAAAATCATTAAACTTATTCCGTTTTCCTTAATTATTACGTATTGAAGCAAAGTTCAATGCATCTTCCTTTGCTTTTTGTGAAGCCAGACATGACCAAATTTTGTGATTTGTTAGGTGAGCAACCGTATGTGTGGACGATGTTTCCATGATTGTTGGTTGGGGAGAACTAGCCACTGAAAAGGAATATACAGCCTTTATTTATATCTACATTCTGATTAGATGTTTGGATAAATATGTTTTCTCATATCAAAATTCTTGCTTCTCCTTTCATTAAGCTTAAGAAACCATTCAATGTTTTATTTTAAATGTTTCTACTGAGATTAAGCATTAGCACAATTAGTGTTTTGAATGATAAACTTGATGCCACAAGGACATGAAGAGCTGAAGTGCTTTTTAATTAGATAGACTAACACTATTATAAATTTTTATGTTTCATTATAATTATTTTTGGGGTTAAATATGTTTTTGGTCCCTCAAGTTTCAGTGAATTTTGGAATTAGTCCCTCATCAAAATTTTATACCAATTTAGTCCTTCATCTTTTAAAATGTGTGAATTTAGTCTTTTTAACCAAATTTTGTTAAGTTTATCTGATGTTTTAAGCACATTTCATGATAGCATTTAAGTTAACATTGAAGCAAAAATGTGTCAAACAATTTAAATAATTTAAATACTACCATGAAATGCGCTTGAAACGTCAGATAAACTTAACAAAATTTGGTTAAAAGGACTAAATTCACACATTTTGAGAGATGAATGACTAAATTGGTCAAAAGTTGTGATGAGAGACTAATTCTAAATTTCGCTGAAACTTAAGGGACCAAAAACATATTTAACCCTTATTTTTGTAAATTTATTATAAAATTTTATAAGATTTTTTTTTTATTTTCCTACAAATTTTAATTGACAAGTAATTTTTTAGTGGATAATTATTTCATACAAAGTTATAAAATTTACAAGTATTTTTTACAAAATTTTATATGAAAAATATTTTGTACAAAATATTTTACAAAAAAGTTGGTAGAAAATTCTTGTAAATCATTATTTATAACAAAATTTGCAAGTGTTTTTTAAAAGAAAAAAATTGACAGGAATTACATATTTTTGTAGTAGTGTAATAAATCATATTTCAACTTCAAATCAGCTGTAAAAATTTTCATGAATGCTCTTTAAAGAAATATTTTGATCATAGTTAAAGTGATATTTGTTTAAAAGATTCGATAAAAAGAATTGGTGATTTGAAATACCCTAACTTATGAACACATACTCTTTATCCTTTTTCATGTATATTCTTCTCAATATTTATATGTTGTTGCTTAGACAAAATTCAACCCAACGTAACTTTTTATGAACACTTTTTTTTTATGTTGAAATCACATTAAGAAAACATATATATATTATCAAATATTAAATATACTTATTTTCTATAGATGAGGATATAATATGAAAGGATGATTATTATTATAACCAATTGTTATTAATTGTTTGGCATAGTTGATGATGATATATGATTTTTTTTTATTCTATTGATTATTGTATTCTTTTGGTGTTCGTATTTATTTATTTTCTATATCGATAAGAAGTTTAAGTTAGAAGACAACATAATAATATAGTGAACTTATTTATTCTACTCTTTTACCATCCATTTTCATCAGACTTATTCTTATCATCATCGTTTTTCTTATAATACTTTTCTTTTTGTTACTGGGTCACCACTCATTATTATTGTCATTATTGATTATACAACTTTTGCTATTGTGTTTGTCATCATTAATATCTTTGTATTACCTTCACTATCATTTTTATTTTTGTAATTTTAATTGTAAAAAATTATGTAAATGTAAGTTGACCACACCTACAACCTATTAAGTAGGGATATGCAAAGGTTGAGTTTTGGACAAACCTATCGCTTAATCTAATAAAAAGAAATCTTAGATTGAATCAAGTTGGATCAATTAGATATATATCACTTTTGGTTTTTTTTTTTTATAAAAGTAGGATTTAAAAAAAATGTTACATGTTTAGAATATTAATTAATTATTAAATATTTAAAAATATAAATTTAACCAATAGGATAATGAAGTAAATTGGATAATAAATATTTTATATTTTTTTATCTAGTTAACTTGCAAAATCTATTATCTAACATGGAGAAGATTGTGTTAATTGGAAAGAAAACTCGTTTGAATTTATTATGCTTGATTTGAGTTATATTAAGCCATTAAATCTAATAAACTCAACAAAGAGCGGGGCCTTTTTTAAAAAAAGATCTTGTAAATATAATATTTATGACCTTATTGATAATATTGCTTACAGTCTCGATCTTATATTGATAATTATATTTCAATTTTATTTAAATTAATTAATTGTTATATGATTTTACTAAATAATTAAGACGCTTTTGAAGATAAATTGTCACTTTTAAAAGAAAAAGTTGTCGTATCCCGAAATTAATAACACTACGTTTCAATAATAGTGATCAATTTTTTGTTGATTTAATCGAAACTTTTAACCTTTTTTTTTCTTCAAAATAATACATTTTCTTAGGCTTAACTATTGTTTTTTTTTTGTTTTATTTCATGTAGAGTCTAGATTAACAACGCATTGATATTAATATTTTAAAAAATAGTTTAATATAATTTAAAAGTTAAAATATTCCATTAGTTCATTTTTTTTAACCAAAATTTAAAATAAGTCTTTAAATTTTGTTTAGTGTTTACATGTATACTTTTAAAGTACATCAAAAAATAATAAAGTAGAAAATTGAAATTTGTGTGTAGCATGTGGTGATGATTTAAAATTTTGTTATTTATAATTTTGAAAATGGTGAAGGTTGATAGAGTGTAATAAGAGGGTGGGGAAGTAGGTGGTTAATGGAAATAATTAGAGAATTACAATAATAAGAAGATGATGAGGTTGAAAGCCGACTTTGTTGATTTGGTATGATTTGTGGTGCGAGAAAAAGTGAGTAAAATCTCGATGCAAGAGAAGCAAAACTTGGAATGATGAAAAAGAGAAACTGAGAGAATGAAGATGAAGATGGTTCCAAAATCCAAAGGCTTTTCTTTGGAGACAACAACCCAAAATTATATGCCCAAGGTCCCCACTTCATTTAACACTATCACACTATCCAACTACCCTTCCTCCCTCTCTTTCTATGCTATGCTATGCTCCTCCTACCACTTTCTTTCAATTTCAAACAATAACCTAATCATTTTTCCCTTCTCTCAAAATTTATAAAAAAAGTTTTTTCTGAATTATTACACCTGACATCAATTATTCAGTTCAAGTCAGTTAAGTCATAATTAAACTGTGATGTTTGAACTATTATGCTCTTAAGTAAAAAGAGTAAAAAGAGTTATGTCCTGGTTAATAACTATAACTTTTAATTTAGTGGTAGATATTCGATTCTAACATGAATCGCAAAAATGTGTATATGTATATTTTGAGTGTAAACCCAAAAGAAGAATATCACGTCACGTGAATCACTTTATACTATTTCCCCTCTTGCCTTTTCTCTTTAGTACCATTATGCATAATAAGTGATTGTTCCTTTTGTGATGCATTTCAGCTCCCACCTCAACCAAACCTTCGCTTCCATGACCCAGTTGGAACAAAGACATAAGAAAGAAAGAAAGAGAGAGAGAGAACTTAACTTTGTGTTGAGGGACCGAACCAGTGTGCTTGCAACATTCCTAACATGAATCCTATAATTTCTTTGTTCCTATTACTTTAAAGCAAACAAATAGTTGGCAGGTTTTGCCTATTCTTTGTCTTACTCATCATAGGTCACGGTTGCCATAGTCAACAACAAGAATAATAATAACACATTGTTCCTTGTTCAGTAGATTCTAAATCTATTACGTGAACCCTAAATTTAACTTATGTGTAAATTGGGTCTAATGGTGGGGCACGTGGGGTAGGAATAAGTGGTAAACGTGCTTCCACATAGATGGAACATTTATGTGACCTACCTTTACCATGTTTGGATCAACCATGAACATAGTCGAAAAAAAGAAAAAGAAATAGTACAATCTGTCACGCCACTCAAACGCACAATTATATGTACATTTCACTCAATAGTCATACACCAAGTACTTTTATAGTGTGTTTCAACTTTCGGAAACTACCGGTATCCATTTAGTGTATGAAATCATGGTGAAACATTTTTAAAAAGTATAAATAACTATTTCATGTTTTCGCTTTTAAATTCAACTTTATTATTATTATTAGAACTAATCCAAACCACACTATCGGACTATTTTATCATGTTTAATCCCACATTTTATATGTTGTTTTCTTATTGTTATAGTTTCCACCTCTCGCATGTAATTTATTATTTAAATTTAAAATATAGGCCAATTTGACAACAAGAAAAAAGAAAAAAAAAAGTGTAAAAGAGAAATTATCTCAATCATGAGCTGTGATACTTTGACAATTGTATTATTTTATACAAATACACTATAATTGCTTGTATTGAATAATTTAATTTATATTTTAATTAAACATCTCCATTAAATATATTATTATTGAAAAAACGTATGCCACTCTTCATTTCATTTCCAATTATCTAAGAAAAACACATAAATGTGGGAATAAGCAACGAATAATTATATTAAATTTAAAAAACCTCCATGGGTTCAGTAATTATTTGAAATTTTTTCGTATAAAATAATATGATAACTAGAGTAAATAAATAGAAAATATGTGATGTATGTGAACATTATTGACCGAACTTCTTATTAACAATTATAAAGATTATACTCAATAGCAAATGGAAGTACAGTTACAAAAATAAGAACAAATTGACTGATAATTTTTTTAAAAAGATTATGGTTAATTTAATGGAAGTACAGTTACATAATAGATCCAACATGTGGAGACCATGAGGGAAGAGCTTCTCCCATATATTATTTGTTTAAAATGAAAATAGAAGTGTCAACAATTGTTAGACCTTTTAATCTAAAAACCCATTTATAAACATGGCCCGACCCATCTACAAATAATTAAACTGGGCCAATTATATTTTATTGGACCTTTGTTACTGTTTGGACTTTGCTGATCCATAAACTATGTGGACTACGCAAAATTCTCAACCCATTCATTAATGGAACTCACCCTTCTTCATAACCTTGTAATTCACGTTCTAATTAGCAAATGGTATTTTTTTAACTCTTTAAGCATTATATTGTGATATGAATCCCACACACACCATTTTATCCCTCACTCGTTACCTTTCAAGAACCGAAGCCCCAAAACAAAGTAGCACTACCATGAAACCTGCAACTTCTTCAAAAAGCAACACCGTATTTCAAGAACCTCTCTTTTGCAATGCCTTGTTACTCTCCCCCACCACTTTTCTTCTTCTTCTTCTTCCTCTTCCCCTCCGTAGTTTCACTCCCTCTCTTCCCCTCCGACAACCTCACCCTCTACGGTGACGCCTTCTTCTCTCACAAAGCCATCACTCTCACCACCCACCAACCCACCTGCTCCTCCTCCTCCTCCATCGGCAGAGCCTTCTTCATCTACCCCCTCCGTTTTCTTGACCCCCAAACCAACTCCACCGCCTCCTTCTCCTCCCGCTTCTCCTTCTCCATCCTCTCCTCTCCCTCCTGCCCCTCCGGCGAAGGCCTCGTCTTCCTCATCGTCTCCTCCACACACTTCCCCGCCATCTCCATGGGTCTCCCCCAACCCTCCCCCAGCTCAACCTCCTTCTTCGCTGTCGAGTTCGATACCACCTTCGACCCCTCCCTCGACGACATCAACGACAACCACGTGGGCCTCGACGTCAACAGCGCCTCCTCCTTCGCGTCCGTCGACGCTTTCTCCCGCGGCATCGACCTCAAGAGTGGCAAACTCATCACTGCATGGGTGGAGTACCGTCACGCAATCAAGATGGTACGTGTCTGGCTCGCTTATTCCTCCACCAGACCTTCCATTCCCATTCTTGTTTCCCAAATAGACCTCTCTGAGAGACTTGAAGACTTCATGCACGTTGGTTTCACAGCCTCCAATGGGGAAGGGTCAAGTGATTACCTTGTTCATCATTGGCAGTTCACGACTTTCGGCCATGACTCTCGCTCCATGGACGTGATCGATGAAGGTGACTGTTTCTTGTGTTACGAAGGGGATTCCACGGGTTTTGGTCATGGTTCGAACATGAGGGAGATTGAGAAGAAGAAAAAGATTACGGAGTTGGCTCTTGGGTTGGGAGGGTTGACGGCGTTTGTGCTGTCGGTTTTGGCGGCGATGATTGTGGTGTGTGTTTTCTTGGCAAGGAAGAAAGACGTTGTTAGGAATAATATAGAGCAAAGGAGAAGTTGTGGGTTTGAGAGGAGTAAAGTTCCGACCAGGTTGTCACTCTCGGAGATTAAGTCTGCCACAATGGGGTTCAATCGTGATAGGCTTGTTGGGGAGGGTGCATCTGCCAAGGTTTATAAAGGGTATCTTCCATTCGGAGGGGATGTAGCAGTGAAGAGATTTCAGAGGGAAAAGAACTTGAATTGTTTGCATAACCCTTTTGCCACTGAGTTTGCCACCATGGTGGGTTACCTGCGGCACAAGAATTTGGTTCAGCTTAAGGGGTGGTGCTGTGAGGGAAAAGAGTTGGTCCTGGTTTACGAGTATCTTCCCAATGGGAGTCTCAACAAGGTTCTGCACAGGAACTTCAATTCTTCCATTGTTCTTTCGTGGAGGCAAAGGGAGAATATCGTTCTTGGGGTTGCTGCTGCTCTGACATACCTTCATGAAGAGTGTGAGAGGCAAATCATTCACAGGGATGTGAAGAGCTGCAACATAATGCTTGATGCCGATTTCAATGCAAAGCTTGGGGATTTTGGGCTTGCGGAAGTGTATGAGCACAGTTGCAGCACGAGGGAGGCTACTATACCAGCAGGGACAATGGGGTATCTTGCTCCTGAGTATGTTTATTCTGGTGTTCCTACTGTGAAGACCGATGTGTACAGCTTTGGGGTGGTGGTGTTGGAAGTGGGAACTGGAAGGAAACCTGTGGAAGATGATGGCAGTGTGATTGTGGATTATGTGTGGAGCTTGTGGGAAAAGGGGAAACTGATTGAGGGTGGTGATCCAAGATTGATGGGGAAATTTGATGCAGTGGATATGGAAAGGATGCTATTGGTGGGGCTTCTGTGTGTGCACCCTGATGATGAGAAGAGGCCAACAGTAAGAGAAGCAGCAAGAATGCTTAAGAAGGAAGCACCACTTGCTGTTTTGCCTCCCATGAAACCAAGGTTGAGAATTAGGGCTATTTGTCCTCATCATCATGCTACTGCACCTGAAACACACCATGTTGATGGAGATTGCATCACCACAGATGAGGCTCCTTATTTGACCCCCAGAAGCCAGTTTAACTAGGATTTTCAACGTACATGTCAGATTATTTTAGATTCTTCATTTCTGAGAAAACATTTTGTGTTCAGGAATCTGAGTCAGAAGGAAAAGCACTTGTTTTTTTTGTTTAATAACAATATCCATTCTTGGACTTTGAAATCAACTCAAATTTCCCCAAAACTATACTTGTTTCAAACCCTTATGACCAGGGAAAGCAGATCCTAGGTTTTATAGAGTAGATTACGTGTATTTAGTGAATAGTGAAATAATGAAAAGAAAAATTGCTTATGGGAGGAAACTAGAAAATGAGAGACAAAGAAACTGAGCAACGAGATATTTACTTAGGATTGGGGAGAATTGAGGTTTTTTTTGGGGGACGTTTCGATTCAAATTTAAAGAAATGGGTAAATTTTTAACAAACAAATTACTAATTTAAATAAAAAAGTATTATTTAATTATTTTATTTTGATTAAAAACTACAAAATTAATCTATTTTAATTTTATTTATAGAAACTTTGTCAAGTTTTTCAATTTTTTTTTCCAAAACATAATTTTCCAATTTTTAAAGTATTACACAAATGATTAAGTTGTATTCACGATTTTGTTTGAAAAAAAGGTAAAGTCGTAGAGTCGTATTTAATATTTGCCACTTCACTCTTCTCGACTTTTTACATTACAATTTATCTCTTTTATACATTAAAAAATTAAACTAAAAGGACAGTCATAATTATTTTATTGTTGACCCTGTTATTAAAAATTTAAAAGAGTTAACTATAAATTACAATCTTCAATTTTAAGAAAATATATTGATAAAATTCAAATTAAAATAATATTTTTATTGACAGTAGTTTCTTTTTAACAATCTACCCATTGGATATGCTTTTAGTCTGACATTCACATGACTGCATATAACCTCTCAAAAACTGATAGCTCTAGAGAAAAAAATGACAGGTTCTTCTCTTCATAAGAAGAATCTATGTCAGAATTTGGGTATCCAATGTGTGGAATAAAATGAAGGAATTAGAGATCCAATTTTAATTGTTTGAAAATTGGTTTGGAGTAATCACAAAATTAGCAAATAAGATGGTTAGTATTCCTGATTAGATAACAATGTAAAAAGTTTTACATTACCAGTGTATTTCAATTAAATCCAAAAGAACTAATACCAACCTTTATGTATAATAAAAAATAAATGATATTTTGAAAATGTTTTGTTTGATAAATTTTGAGAAACAATTATTTTTTATTAAAAAAAACTTTAAATTTTTTATTATATTCTTGTAACTTTCATAAAAAATAAAAAATTATTCTATTTAGTGATTTTGTCAATAAAATGTTTGTCATTTTTTTTATATAAACTAATGTTTTTTTACTAGAAAAATAAAATAAAACATGTATTTTTTTCAATTGTTTAATGTGAGAAGAGTTGGTTTAATACGTGAATTGTTTTAATTTTAATCTTACTAACTTGCGATACATACAGGTACAATATCCATACTAAATACAAATTTTCTTTGTTAAACATCATCTCAGTATTGTATATGGTCAAATTATGTGTCTGCATACAAATGTTATCTTTTAAAAATAAACATGTTTATCATATTTGTTAACAGTAACTTTTAGTACTCGATTAAACAATATAGTAATAAGAACTTTTGAATACATGTTTTTTTTTTATATTTGGTATGCTTTATTATAAATGGATTAATTATATCATTCTAAAATTGTTATTTACATTAACAATATTTAAGTTTTAACTTTTGATGAAAATCAAATTAACTATATGGGGAAACATTAACAATAAATAAATTATGATTTGAAACATTTTATCTTTGAAATGTATTATAAAAGTTAAATACAAGACAATAGTGTTATAAGGTGTACAGTGCATTCAATTATAATTTAAATTACGGGTGGCAAACGGGTCAGTCCAACCCGTTTTGGCCTGGCCCGTATGTGACCCGTCAAAAAACGGGCTGGACCGGACTGGCCCGTCAAACAGAAATGGGCCAATAATCACAACCCGTCCCGTATAGGAAGGGTTAACGACCGGGTCAGACTGCCCATCTAGTTTTTTTTATTTAATTAGTTTTCAAATTTTTTAATTAGTTTTATTTTTTAAATTTGACAGACGGGACGGGCTAGAACAGGCTGACAGGTTGAAATCTTCAACCCAGCCCGTTCCTTTTAGTACGAGTTGACGAGCTGGACCGTTAGACCCAGCCTGTTTTGCCATCCTAATTTAAATCGATTGTATTTTTTTATATTAAGAAAAATTGAGAAAATTAATAGTTAATTAATTATTAAATTGCTCATTTATCCATAAGAGACACAATTCTTAATTATGTCAAAGAAGAATATTTAATTAGTTACTTTTTATAATTTGCAAGTGATATAAGAGGTGTGTTAGGTAGATCCATATTAGTGTTAGTGCGTAAAGCCAAAAATATCTCTCTTACTTAACTTTAATCAAACTTTAATCCATTTGGTTAATGCAATTTGAAACCTTGTTTCATTTATTTAATAACAAAACTAATTAAGTCATCATTTAATCCCATTAAGTAAATAACATAATCTATTAATACAATTTGATCTAGCTTTTGCAAAAAACATTTCAATTGATTAAGTTAATAATCATTACAAGAAAATTTATAAATAATGACAAATTTTAGTGACTAAAATTATGTTTAAAGATTAATTTTATAATTAAAAACCAATTCATAATAAAATATATTTTATTTATTAATTTAAAGATAAATTATAATTTTTTATTCATAATAAAATCTATTTTACCTACCAATAATTTTTTTTTATAAATTAATACATAAATTTATGGAAGTGACAAAAATCACATGTATAGTAAAAAAGGTGAAAACATGATTAAAATCAACGTCATAACTATATATTTGAATGCTTTGTAGATATTTACAAGTTATCTATAATTTAAGTATTAGTTTTACAACGAAAATTTCAAATAAAATATTTCAAATCATCACTTGTTAAAATAATTTATATACATTGTTTTATATATTATATTTAATTATTGAATTTATTTGAAAATTCTAATTATTTATTACCAATAAATGATGAATTATTTATTATAAATAATATATAATTTTTTTCAAATAAAATCATTTATTTTTTATTTTTATTTCAAACTTAACACATTACATTATATCAAATTATAATAAAAAATATATTTAATAAAAATAACAATTAATATGTATAAATATAATATTTTTATAATTATTTTTTATTTATATTTTTAATTCAAATTATAATATATAAATTAATCTATTTTACAAAATGTATTTTCATTATCAAATATCAAATCCAGTTATAAAAATATCAGTGCATTGTACAGGTACAAATATGTATAACACTAAACACAATTAAATGCATCACCAACTTCAATTTTCAACCTTAATATATGAATTTAACAAAGAGTTTTTAAATGTGTATTAAAAGTTTCAAAAAATCTCCAATATTTAGTTCAGATAATTTTTATATGCTGTTAATGCAGGCATACAAAGTAAAAAAAGAACACATAATGCCGAAAGCAAGAGTTAAAATCAACGACTATAACTATAATTTAATATTGGGAGAAGTAACTTTCTTCTCTCTCCTCTCAGCATATTTCAATTTGGATTTTCCTTTAATTTAGTTTATCCAAACCAAAGAAGAAAGAAGTACCGTTATTCGTTATTCTATCGTGGGCTATACCGTTATCCAACCTTCACAAGGAAACTAAGATAACTAAATAAATGTAAGAAAAGTTATCAGTTTATCACACATAACAAATTTTGATTTAACTGCAGTTTTTTGTATTCTTGATATACTAGGTGTTTATACGGTAGTTATTTTCTCAGAATAACTTTTTGTAAGAGTGCATAAATTAAAATTATATTTTTAATCAATTCATATAATTATATTATTATAAATAAATTAGTTTTTTTAAAATTATTACAAAAGTAATTTCAATTTATTTATTATGAATATCCAATACACAATACTTTTTTTATTGTTAAATGGATTGAACTATCATAATTGATGTTTTAAAAGAAAAATATTGATCATATTAGAGAGGTGGTCAGTATTTAAATACAAATATGATATACGTAATAATATTCTATTTTAGCACTTTTTTTTTTAAATTTTATAGTAATTTTTATCATTTATATTTTTTTATTAATATAATATTACTTAGTAAGAATATTTAACTGTGAATATCTGTATATATATAATGCTGTATTATAATTCTTATCGAATCAAATATCTTTAGCTTATATTTATGTTTGTAAGTTTTTAATGATTATAATATTAATTTTCTTTTATTTAAATTTATATATTATTTTTTTAATAAGAGCAAAGGCTGTGATAGTATTTGATTGAGGGTCTTAACAATTTTTTTTTAATGATGTATAATTTTAATTAATATATTGTAATGCTTTTTAATGCAGTACGCTAACTTTGAATCAATTGATTATTTAAACGTTTTATATTTAGAAGTTTTTTTTTTTATTATATGTTTTGTTATTAATATTCATTTTTAAATAATCTAATTAGGACAAATATATTGAGCTAAATAGTTAAATATATTAGGACAAATATAAAATAATTAACTAACATGCTAGATTAAGAAAAAAATTCGCTTTTTTTTATGAGAAAAACTTGTTACAAACTAGATTTCAGGAAGTTATTCACTCTTTATTGATGATATAACATAGGATATTATTTACTCTTATAATAAACATTTAAAAAAATTACTTTTAACATACTTTTGTTTGATTAAATGTGTTAAAATATTTGGCCTATGAAGACTAATCTCTAATAAAAAATAGAAATGACATAAATTTCATTTATGAATAAGAGTTTAAATTTCATGTTATTGTTTTTCAAATTAAAACATGATGACAACTATCTCTTCTAAAATGACAGGTAATTATAGCTATTAATTTTTTATACCTTATATTAATAGAAAAGGGATTTTTCATTATATTGTTAAACTTAAATTGATTTGTTTTTCTACATGAATACTACTATGAATACTACTGTATCTTCCAGGGAAGAGATAATAATGTTTAAGTTAAAAATTAATATTATAGGTGGTCAAAATTAATCTTTAACAAATTAATATTTGAACTCGAGTTATGTTACATTAAATTTAAAATTAATACATTTAATACATTGCTTAATTTAATTTAATTTTGTGATAATGTGCTAATTTATTCTGCAGATGTTATTTATTTTTTCAGCATGAGAAGTGTGAGAAGAGAGGAGCAAAAAAAGGTTCGCAAAACGAAAATGTTTTGCATGTTAAGCGGAATCCAAAGGAGTGGGTTTCTTTTCCAGTTCTACCCAGCATTATGATTTAGTTTTCAGCTACACTTCCCTCTCACATCAGAACAACACTTCTTACATCAACAATCTTTCTTCCACAACCCATTATAACCCTTCGCGCAGCTCCAACATTAACTTATTGTCATCAAAATGGTCAGTTTTTTTCTTTCCCTTTTCCATGCGATGATGGATTAAGGTTTTCTGTTCTGCGGGCTATAAAAAACGTTACCCTTATGAATAAAAATTGAAATTTATTGTGTTTGTTTAGTGGGTCTCTGTCTTTGAAGGTGCGAGGTAAGTGGTTTTTGTTTTTGGTGATGTAATTTCTTCCGCCGAGACGTTGTTTGTTTCATTGTGCTGTTAATTTGGTTGGTAAGAGTAATGTGTTATAAATGGCAATTCCTAGGTCATAGCATTCTGGCTCTGTAGAATACTTGTGATTATAGTCTGGGAATTTTTGATTTGGTTACCATTTTGGAGATTCCTGTTGTTGGTTTGTGGAACAGGCATTGCAAATGATGGTATTGTGATCTCTAGCTAAGATATTGGACCATGAGTTGAAAAGGGGCAAGTGTTATTAGTTTTTGGAATTGTTCTTTACATCAACTCATAGATACATGACTCAGAAGATTAATATAATATATGATTTGGCTTTTGTATGCATGTATCTATTATAATATTTTATGGAAGAGGGCGTGATAGGAATTGCACTTGTGATATTGTGAACCATTTCTGTTAAATCTTTAACCATTGTTGTAGGGAACTGTTTGTCTCTTGTGTGGTGATAAAGGCTTTGAAGTTGCATTGGTTTTTTGCTCTGGGTGTCAGGTTTATGCGCTACATAGGTACTTATTGTCTGTGCTCTCTTTCTGTCTTCTTGGATGCACTTATAGCAATTTATTTTATCATATTTAGCTGAAATGCCACTACTACTGAATGCTGCTTGAACATTTGTAGAACACTTCTGGAGTAAAAACGAAGGATTTAAGACTACTCTCTATAGCTTGAAAATCCAAAAAATAATTCGAAGCATACTCACTGCTTAGTATTGATACCCTGATCCCTTTTATAGTGTGTAGCAATTTTTTTTTATCCATCACATCTCTGTAAAGCATAGATGTGCTTTTGGATTTTAATGTAAGTGCTTTTAAGATTATGATTTACTTTCTTAGCCAGCTTTTAAAATTGGTACATAGCTGATAGTGCCTCTCTTTTTATTGCCATACACAATCTTGAAATTTCTATTGGTATTGAAGGTGTGACTAGGGAGTGCTCCCATTATAGCTGGTTTGGATAAACCGAAGGATTATTGAATAGATATGCATCATCATTGAATAATTCCCTTTTTAATTGGATCTTTTGTTCTCCCAATGTCTTACAAAAATAGAAAAACTGCAATTTGTAAAGCTGCGATTTCATGTTCTTTAATTGTCCTTTTTCATCAGGTACTGTTTAAAGGGGCCTGTGATTTTTACTGATCCTGTTACATGGTTTTGTGATGATTGTGTAAAAAAGCTAAGTTTACCACCTTCTCTTGACCAATCTACACCTCTCTCATCTTTAACAAGAAGCCATACAACTTTAGAAAAAAATGCAATCCAAACTACAAGAGTACTTGCAAATTGCAAAGAGAGAGTGAAGAAACGGAATAAACTGCTAGAAAAGAAGATTAAAAGGAAACATGAGAAAGGAAAAGTCAACTCTGCCTTCGTGGATGAAACAAAGGGTGTACTATCCAGTTCACACGAGCTTCAGCATCCTCAACGCATGATCAGCAGTGAAGAAGAATGTGAGGTAACGAATGAGTGTGAAGCAGCTCCAAGGGATGTAACTAATTCTGATTTAGGTCGCCAATCTGATCCATTTTCTGAAGGAGCTACCTGTAATGATTTAAGTTGTATAGAATTAGATGGTCGTGTTTATGCACAGCCTTTAATTGATCCGATCTGGAGGTACAAAAGTTGTTTTACTACCTTCATTTGAAATTGGTGAACTTCTATAGCTGTTGTGGTGAATATCATTTGAAGTTGAATTTTCTGGTTAATAGGGGAAGTATATACTTCAGCAATGAAACTATTGGTGCTGTCAGTGGACTTCTTGCTCATGTGTCCAATTTAGCATGCTCCAAAGCTGTAGAGGAGACAGGACATTTCCCAGAAGTGCTTCATGCAGAATTGGTTCCAAGATCTATTGTGTGGCCTGAAAGTTTCAAGAGTAGGGAGCCAACTGATCAGGACATTGCTCTCTTTTTCTTTCCTGACAGTGAAGGGTGATTTTTCTCAGACACTTTTTACATAACGTTACTATTTTTTTTCTTTAGTTTGATGTACCTGAATATTTCTTCCTTGGCAGAACTGAGAAGGTCTTCGACGCTCTGGTTGATGATGTCATTTGCCATGAACATGCCATAAGATTTGTGGCTAGAAATACAGAGCTTTTAATTTTTCCTTCCACCGACCTCCCAATCTCTTATTGGAGTGAGCTTCGTTTATTCTACCTCTTTAGGGGTTCATTTCAGTATATAGCTTTGTCTGTTTAACTTGAGATTACATTTTAACTCGTTTGTCATTTGGGCAGGATTTGAAGCTAAATATTATTTGTGGGGTGTCTTCAAAAAAGCAAACTTGGGAACAGAGAAATAATGCTGCATGCAGAGATTGACAAAGCTCTTAGGTTAATTTAACCATAGACATAGTCCATCCAATTAGCAATAGTGCTAACAGCTACAGTTCTAATGCATAGCATTCCTGTGCTCACTGTAACTGACGTAATGACCATATTACAAGCATGTTAAGGATTAGAGTGGATAGAATAGAATGTGATGAAAGCAAGAGTTGGGATGGCTTGTAGGTACATCCTTGTTGTGACTACTTCATCGTCCAAGATAGAAGCATACATAGATGTTCTAGAAACCTTTTGAAACTTCCTCATTTTGTCTGACCAAAGTCTTTGATTGTTGTAACTGGTAAGCATTGTGGCATTTGTTCAACAGTCTCGGTGTTAATGTGCCATAATCTGTCTTCCTGAAACGTTTTTCATCACAATGTTATTTATATTTCAGGAAAAGGTTTGGGCTTGTAACTTATAATACCACCTTTGTTCTATGCGTAAGTTGGTGGAAACCATGCAAATTTATATTGATATTGCATGTTGACGGTGTTAATGTGACCGTGCACAAATATAGTGGTCCAACACTGGTGTGGACTCCATGTACCCATTTTCTCTCTATCTAAGTTTGGCCTATATAACATCATCTTATTAAGAAGACAATAATTTTTGGACAAACTGAACTTGAAGTATTTCTGGTTGAAAGTAAAAGAATAAATTTTTTATTTTCCGTATTCTTGTTAATCTGATGCACATTGATGCATACGTTTCACACTCCTCCTTGCATTAGTGATCAATGAGTCCAAGCTTCTTTCTTAGTGACTCAAACTTGTTTCTTGAAAGTGCTTTGGTGAATATATTTCACAATTGATCTTCAGTCTTGCAGTACTTCAAGCACACTGCATCATTTTTCTGTACATCTCTAAGGAAAAATAACTTGATCTTTCTTTTTCCATGAAAGACAAGATTTCTTAAGAAGGCAATGACTGCTTGGTTGTCCACCATTACTTCTGTAGTAATCTCTTGTTCCAAGTGTGAATCACTTAATATTTTTCTTAGTAATAAGGCTTTTACAGCTGCTGTGGCTGCTATGAATTCAGCTTCAACGGTTGATTGTGCAATAATTTCTTGCTTTTTTGAATTCCAAGAGAATATTTCCGATCCAAAATTGAAACAATAGCTTGAGGTACTTTTCATGCCATCTAAAGATCCTCTCCAATTACTATCAGAGTAACTTTGCAACTTGAAATCTTGTGATTCATTTAAAGTCTCCTTGACATATATTAGCACCCTCTTTGCTGCTTTCAAAAGAGATTGTTTGGGACAATTCAAAAATCTTGAAAGTACACCTATTGCATATAATATGTCAGGTCTTGTTGTTGTGAGATACATTAAGCAACCTATTAAGCTTTCATAGAGTGCTTCCTCCACTTGTTCTGAAAAATCATCTTTGCATAACTTCTTCTTTTGATACATAGGAGTTGTTCATACTTTTACAGTTTTCCATGCTAAACTTCTTCAGGATCTCCTTTGAATACTTCCTTTGACTGATGAAAATTTCACCATTCTTTTGCTTAACCTCCATACCAAGAAAAAATGACATTTCTCCTAAGTCTGTCATCTTAACAACTTGTTGCATATCATCTTTAAACTGCTAAATAAGTTCAGGGTTGCTGCTAGTAACTAGGAGATCATCAACATACAAAGAAATCACAACAAAATTAGTTTGGTTACCTTTGATGTATAAAGTGGATTCACTAAGACTTTTAACAAAGTCTAGTTTTGATAATAATTTATCAATTCTGCTATACTAGGCTCTTGGGACCTGTTTCAAACCATATAAAGTTTTCTATAATAAATAAACTTTGTCTTCATGTCCTTTCACCAAGAACCCTTTAGGTTGCTCAACAAAGGCTGACATGACATCAAGTTGGTAGATTTTTCATCCATTTTATGCTGCAATAGCTAGCAACATCCGGATGGTATCTTGCCTTGCAACTAGTGCAAATGTGTCAAAGTAATCTACTCCAAAAATTTTAGCATAGCCTTTCACGACTAGCCTTGTTTTATACTTGTTGATTGAACCATTTGCATTCAACTTTGTTTTGAACACCCATTTCACTCCTATGATTTTTTTTGTTTTTAGGCCTTTCAACAAGCTCCCAAGTTTGATTCTTTTTTTATCATGGAAAGCTCTTTCTGCATCGCAGTCATCCATTTGGGATCCTTCATTGCTTCACGATAACCTCCAGGTTCTAAAACTGCTACATTGCATCTGTCATAGATATTTGGGTTAAATATGTTTTTGGTCCCTTAAGTTTTAGTAAAGTTTGGAATTAGTCCCTCATCGAAACTTTTGACCAATTTAGTCATTCGTCTGTAGAAATGCGTGGATTTAGTCCTTTTAATCAAAATTTGTTAAGTTTATTTGAAGTTTCAAACGCGTTTTATGATAATATTTGAGTTAGCATTTAAGCGAAAATGCGTCAAACGATGTAAACAATTCAAATACTATCATGAGATGCACTTGAAACGTTAAATAAACTTAACAAAATCTAGTTAAAAGGACTAAATGCATACATTTCTAAAGATGAAGGACTAAATTGGTCAAACTTTCGAAGAGGGACCGATTCCAAAATTCACTGAAACTTAAGGGACCAAAAACATATTTAACCCTAGATATTTAAAAGAAATCTAGTATGTCTTACCGGTGTATCATCATCTAGCTCGTATTGATTTAATGAAGGGTCAACTATTGACATATTTTTAGCATCATTCCAATTCCATTGATCATCCTCCATGAAGTATACATCCTTGCTTATTAGAAATTTTCTTGTAGAAGGTTGAAAAACTCTATAAGCCTTGGATACTGAACTGTATCCCAAAAAAAAATCCCAGGTTCAGCTTTCTTGTCTAGCTTGTCTCTTCTTAATATGTGGCACATAAGTGAAACACAAGCATCCAAACACTTTAAAATTTTTCAAGAAGGGTTTATAGCCATACCAAACTTCAAATGGAGTCTTCCCCATCAACTGCTTTGGTAGGAAGTCTATTTAACAAAAATACTGCAGTGTTTGCAGCCTTTGCCCAATATTCCTTTGGTAGTCCTTTCTCATGAAGTATACATCTCATCATTTCCATTATTGTCTGATTCTTCCTTTCACTAACCTCATTTTGTTGAGGAGTGTAAGGTGCTGTTAATTGATGCTCAATGTCTGCTTCCTCACAAAAACATGGTGAATTATCCTGAAGTGTAGTCCTTCCCATTATAAGACCCTAGAGCTTAATAATGCAACCACTTTGCTTTTCAATCCATTGCTTGAATCTCCAAAAGACACTTGCAACTTCTGATTTAGACTTGAGAAAGTGAATCCAGCACATTCGAGTGAAATCATAAATAAAGATGTATAATATTTACTCTCCTTGAGTGAAGGAATCCTTTGAGGTCCAGCCAAGTCTGTGTGGATCAACCGTAACTTTTCTGTTGCTCTCCAGGTTGCTTGTTTAAATAGTAATCTTGTATGCTTCCCATATTGGCAGGCCTCACAACTTGGTAACACATAATCCAAGTGAGGTAAGCCATAAGCCAACTTCTTTTGCTTCAAATTCAACACAGCGACGTGGTGAAAATGACCTAACCTCTTGTGTCAAATTTTTGTACTATTTTCTGCATTGGGTCAAATGAGAAACTTTTTCCTCTCATTTTGATACTAAAAAATGTCTTTGTCAATGGCATCTTTAGTCAAACAATCCTTATTTTCAAAGAAGACTTTAAATCCTTTCTCAACCAGTTTACCAACACTTAACAAGTTTTGAGCTCAGGTATATACAAAAAACATCATGAATTAATTTTGTACCTGCACAACTTTCAATGGCTGTAGTGTCCTTTCCTTCAACAACAATCAGATCACCATTGCCCATTCTAACTTTTGACACCTGTGATCTATCCAACTCTTTGAAAAGCTATTCACCATGAGTCATGTGGTTAGTATAGCCACTATCCACTAACCAACATTCACTTGAGTTGCTACTTGAGAAACATGTTGCTATAAACAATTGTTCCTCCTTTTATTGATCTACAACTTGAGCCTCATCCTTTGGTTAAGTATTGCCTTTACAAATTTGAACATAATGTCCTAACTTGTTGCATTTTTCACACTTAACATCAGGTCTTCTCCAACATTTGAAAGGTGGATGACCCAATTTGCTACGGTGCTTACAAGGAGGAAATCTTTTATTTTTGTCTCCATTATTGTTACAGGTTGCGTCTTGGGTGCTGAAGTTCTTCTTCTTGTATTTCTTCCACTTGTTTTTCTCTTCTTGGTTAACTTGCAATTTAGCCTGTAATGCTTCTTCCACATAACCCTCGTCTCTTATCACCCTTCTTTGTTCTTGGGCTTGCAAAGCATTTATTAGTTGTGTCAAAGTAAGTTTTGAAAGATCCTTTGTATTCTCCAAGGAAATAATAGTAGCCTCAAATTTTCCAGGAACAGTCACCAATATTTTCTGAACGATTTGTGAGTGGAGAAATTAAGAGCCAAACAATCTTACTCTATTAGCAATGCCACCAAAAGGATTTATTGGGATACTCTTTAATTGTTTCAAACTCCTTCATTTTCTGCATCTCAAATTCTCAAATCAAATTTAGGGATTGCATTCCCTTAATTTTATCATCTCCTTCATAATCACCCTTCAGGAAATTCTGGATTTTAAATGTTGAATCAAATGTCATAATTCTAATGAAAATGTCTTTTTATACAACACCCAACAAAGAGGCTTTTGCCTTTGACTTTCTTCCTTTATTCTCCTTGTGATTTTTCATCTGTGTCAATGTTGGATTGTCCGGTAAGGGTGGAACTTCATAGTCCTCTTCAACAGCTTCTCAGACATCATTTGATTCTAGATGTGCCCTCATTCTTGCTGCCCAGATATAATAATCATCACCATTAAACACTGGGGGTGCTAGTGTTGTGTATGGTGTTTCAGAATCTATCTAACTGATGGATTGAAACAAGGTGTTTTGGCCTTTTTTGTGGTGGGTTACTCACAGGTCCCTCTAAACAAAAAAAACTCTTAATACCAATTTATTGGTGAAAGCACAGGAGTAGGAAAGATATATTTTTATTTAATAATGATCTGTTTTAAATACAAATATTGTAACAACAACCTATTAACAAATTGTATCTGAAATACAATAATAAATTCTTAGACAAACAATAACTACTAACATAACTTAAAAAGCAGGCTAAATAGCATGAAATAAAAAATTATTAAATAAATATCTGATGCACGTTAATGCACACATTCAACAATTATGAACGTAAAGATAAAGATAATTTCACTACCCTATTGGATAAGAGGGGAATAGACGTAAATGTAAACAAAGAGTTTAATGTAAGTGTAATCTTCTTTACATGCTCAAATAAATAAAAACAAATTTTAGATAACTTCTAAGATATTTATTATAAAACTAGAAAACTTCTTTCATAGAATATGTAATAAGTTATGAAAGTAATTTACATTGTTAATGGATTCAAATTAAACTCATGAAAAAAAGTAGAGTTAACACTTAACTTAATAGCTGTTTGTTATTGCATCTATCAAATTTCTACAAGCACCCATCTATATGTGAATTTTCAGATTTTATTTCCGAAAAACATTGGACCAAATCCGAAAATAATTTTCTATAAGACATTCATCAATTCCGGAAATATCATTCCGAAAACGGGTTTGTCTAAATATTATAATGGTTTTTACTCAAAAACAGAGATTGAAGAAGCTGTAGCCTTCTGAAGACTTGCAATTGCATATGTACATTTACAGTAGTGAGAACATGTGCTGTCGTATACAAAACAATGTAACATCACATCAATACCAAATTAGACAATGAAACAATGTTATATGATGGATGCATCAAAACCAAGTTTGCATTTTCTACATTCATATAATGATGATAATGTATGAGAAAAAGAGGTAAATGTAATGATAATTTTGTGTTAGGTTTGCCAAACTGCTCCATTAGTATGAAGCTGGAACCTTCTTAATCTGAGACTTGCACCGGGACAAATTGAAGCAATAGTAAGCACAAGTATCACGCCCCAAACAAAAAACAATGTAACATCACATCAAGAACAAGTTAAACATGTTCCATGACAATGTTGCACATATAGTGCACGCTATGATATTTAGGCCTTTTTTTTTTTCTAAATTCACAATTTCATATCGTGGAAAAGAAAATATAGTGACAAAATTGTATACTAATATTTAAGAATCATAATGTGGTTCAAATTAAAGGTTTTTTTTTTTTTTATCTCCTTCTAGTTAACAACAATATTTATGCATAATTTTACTTAAATATGAAAATAATTTATATAATTTAAATAACTATGAAGAAAATATCTATAACATGAGTTCAATTTGATAACAAATTATCTACAAATTAAGAAAGAATATAGTTTACTGTTATGGCTAGTTTGTCGGAGAAAATCTGAAAAGAAAATGAGAAAGATTTTTCGGGATTCTAATGTAAGAAAAAAGAGTTTTATGAATTGAAATATAATTTTTTTTAGAAAGAGTGTTTTTTTTATATGTTTTGTTGATTTTAATATTTTTAAATAGGAAAAAGAAGTTCTCTAACTTGTTTAAATATTTGGTTTGACTCTTTAATGTATAATTTTTTTCGTTAGTAGAGTTTTTTCTGGATATACTAAAAGTTACATAGTTTTTGAAGTTATAATTTTTTTCTTGATTTGAAAGTAAAAAAAAAAAAAGAGTTTGTCTAAGAATATAATATGAAAAATGTTTTTTATTATTTTAACCCATTCAACTCTACATTATGTAAATCTTATTGATTAAGAATTTTTAAAAAAGAAAAAAAATTATACGAAATAAAAAATCAAATGAATTTAATTAATAAGTTTTTACAATTGTATAAAGTTAAATATTTTTAATTATATTTGAGTCATTGTTCCATTGTGAAAATTCTAAATTCTTTTTGTTTGGCATTATTAGAGACATAAGTACAATAATTAGATGGATAAGGTTGCTTTTGAGTGTATTAGGTAGCAAAGTAATGAAATTTAGTCCTATAATAATTGGTTATGAGAAAAAATGCATCAACACCAAAAGGGAGATCTATCTTCTCCCAACATAGGTTACGTAAGTGTTTACTCAACCTCAATTCATATAAATCAATTAATAGATAGTAGCTAAGATGAATAAAATTTAATATAAATAATCATAATTATATAAAATTATATTTAAAACTTAAATAATAAAATATATTTTTGATACACAGTTTTTAATGATGTTGCAGTTTAGTTTTTTAACCCTCTATGTATATTTATTGAACATTTTATGGCGTAATTGTATTTGTTTTCATGCTACCATTGATTTTTTCTGGATTCGATTGATATGATTGAGAAGGAATGAGTGACAAAATGTGCGTCTCCATCAGTGAAGAAAAGTGTTTGATAAAGGAGACCAATCTGGTATGGTAGGACTTAAATTAATATCAACATTGCTTTTGTTTCTGTGCGGTTAGGTTAATTGATTTATGAATTAATTACATTTTTAACTCTTTAAATCTAAAATATCTAAATTTCACATTTATTGTGATTATAGCACCTATCTATTTATTCATCAATCTAGTTTCTAGTCTCATAATTGTACTAAATTTCGTCTTTTGCTGAGACCCATTATCCCTCTCCCAAAAAGGATTGAACTGAAATAAAAGAAAAATCCAAAAAATAATATAAATCAATACATAAAAAATAATAATTGATTCTGAAAATAATTCGTGTGATCAATAATTTGTCAAACTAACTATACACAATTCCAAATTTGAACCAAAAGAAGCTCTATATTCAATAATAATTGTAAATATGTTTCGCTATATAAAACTTAATATTTAAAGAAATGGCATAATTAAAGGGATTCTTCAAGTTGTTTTAAGAATGAAAGCCTGGAAGGAGGAGGATTTTAAGAATATATTCATCTATTGAAGATTGAAGGAATTGAAGATTCACCACTCCATCATTTCCTCACTTTGCTTCTCTTTTTCTAAAAGAAGTGATTATAAGAAAGCAATTATTTTTTCAACGTTCACTAATAAGTTATTATTTTATTAAAAAAATTACTTTTTTTTTTTCCTTTTAAAAAGTTATCCAGACAAACATATTATCGTTCTGGTGGATTCACTTTCTTTTCGTGAGATTTTTATTTTTTTGGTGTTAAGTTAATTCTAATATTTTGTAATTGATTTTTAAAATTTTTAATGTGGACTAAGTTATTAAGTTTAGATCCAAGACAACTTTGAATTAATGCAAACAATAATTAGTCATCACCTGGATTAAAATCCACAAAAGCAATTATTTATTGCATAAGTTGTTTGTTGCTCTTGTAGTGTTACTTGAATTTTGTAACAGTCAATGCAATATTTACTACAGATAATTATTTAAAAAGATATTTGTGTTTGCTTTTAAAGTTTGAAATTCAAAATATCAAAGTGAAAGAGCATCAAAAGACTGACACTCTATAAAAGAAAACATCATTATTGTATTTAATGCATTACCATAGACCAAAAAAGGAAGCTATCTTGTTGCTTAATAAAAGATAAATGAAGAATTCGAAAAAGAAATTCCACATTCCAACAACCTTTAATACATCATAATGTTTCACGTAGAATATCTAATGTACCTCTAACATTCATTAAGGCAGATAGATGGAAGACTTAAAAGGAAGAAGAAAACAAATAGAAGAAGTCTTGAACAAAAACTAGTTATAGTTTTCTTTAAACATTTTCTCCCTTATTTTAATCATATAACTAGAAATGATTTTGTATTCCGAGATTTTGTATACTTAATTAATTATATATTTTTCTTTGTAAACACTTTAGCAGCTTCTAAGATAAGAATGTACAAAATAATATCCGTACATTGCCAAAAACATGAAAAAGTTTGTATGATTGATTTGGAAAAAATAAAAAAAAGTTATTACTATTATTGTTAATACTATATTGAAGATAGTTAAGAAAATAATACTCATTATATTAAGAGTAGAGATTAAGGTGTGTTGAGTGTAATAATTGACGACTTTTTATTATTTTTTCATAAGTTTTTTATTATAATTATTTATGATTATGAAGATTATTAATTTGATCTTTCTAAATAATAGAATAATATTTAATAATATTTGAATGTTTAATTTATTTATTTTTGTCAAGTAAGTTAATACTTAGTTTTAAATTATTATCTTTATAATAGTTAGATAAAATAGATGAACAATTTAATTGTAATGTTATAAAAAAATAGTCCTTAATCCACTACAATTATATTGTTATAAATATATAAAATAAATAAAAAGAATAAAACATTTTTAATTGGGTTAATGTGAGAACCCTTCCTCTCTGCCACCCACTTCACTGAAGCAGCCCACACTTTCCCCTAACACTCTCTTCTTCTCTATTTCCTTCTCTACCTTCTCTCTTCTAGAAATCACCTAAATTCACATCCAAAGGTCTAAAATCCTTTTCATTGTTGCAGAATTCGGGACTGAAGATAGATCAAGACCACTTCCCCAAGCTGAGCCTTCCTTCCCTACGCGTAAGTCAACCTGTATTCCTCCCTTGTCTTCTAATTTTCGAATTTTAGGTAATTCCATCATTCTGGGTTGTGGTAGGATCTGTTCTCACCATTGGCAATTGTAATTCAGTGCCTTAGATTGGGAGATTGAGGTGTTCCCTTTGGTGAAGAGTCTTTGCTTGTGGAAATTCCAAAGGTGAAGGAGCTAGCTAATTTTTACTCAAAATCGTATAAAATCTGTTTTGATGAGTCTGAACTGCATGTTTAAGTATTGAATTGATGATTGAATTGCATGATTTCCGTGTATGTTGATCTTGTGGTAAACCTGGACTCTTGCATGCGGGAACAGGCTTGCAATATGGTATTTTCGCCTGGGCGAGTGGCTCTCGCCTGAGCGAGAACACCAGGAAAATCACCCATGTTCCTGCGCGAAGTCTCAACTAGGCGAGCTGGGGCCGCTTAAGTGAGAGCTACCCTTGTCTAAGCGAACCAGCCTAGCCTGAGCGAGAGTTCACCCAGGTTTTTAATTTTGCCACTATTAGAGCCTCGTCCAGGCGAGATTGACTCGCCTAGGCGAGACAGCCTCTCGCCTAGGCTAGATTTTCTAGCTTGAGCGAGGGCCACTGCAGTGGATTGCTTAGAGCCATGTTCTAAAGAGTGAAGTGATTTGTAGTATTGTAATTTGGTGCAGTTAATCTCCTGTATGTTTGAAATGTTATTTAAATGTAGTGAGTATTGATAAGTTGATGAATATGAATTATGAGATGTTGTGTTTGGAATGGAATTTCAAGGGAAATTCATGTGAGCTTGTTAGTGTGCGTAAGGACATGAGGAATCCGTATTGGATGGCATCCTAAAACTCCAATAATCATTCACGCTCATGTAGAGTAGAATGGATTATGTCGTGAGGAGTAGCAGGAGGTCCTAGTCTTTGGACTCGATCGAGTCTTAGACGCGAAGGGGACTTACCCTGTGAGTGGTTGGGTGATAACCCCTTGTATCCAAACTCTACAGAGTTTGGGAACCATCACAGGTGCAAGCCACCAAGAGCTCCAATGTCACTTACACGATCCAGATATTGAGTCTAGAATTATATATATAATTGCGATATGTGTGTGATTGATGATTATGATATGAATTGTATGATTTCTCTTGATTTCAGTTAGCTCACCCTTCTTGTTTATGTTTGTTTTTCCTTGTGCTTTCTCCTTGCTATGATCACCTGCTGTTGGTGTGAGCAGGGCCGAGTCCAGATGAAGATGCCCCTCTCCCTAACAGGAGCTGACTGGTGCTTTAGTGGTTCTGTGGTAGTTCTCGTGAGTTAGATACCATGGAGTTTTGAGATGTTTGGTGTATGTTTGAGTACCTATGTTCTTCATAAGGAATTCATAGAATATGTTTTGGATGACTGTACCAACTGCATATTCTATATGATTGTTCTTCTTACTATCTACTGTGCATAATCATAATATAATGTTTTATTTGATAGCGTGAAAAACTATTAAATGGGATATTACAGTTAACCTATTAATCCATCAACTTAACATAATTTGAATCGGTTACAAAATATTTAACTCATCAAAAAGTAAATTGAGTTGGATTAACTTATTTTTAGTTTAATTTGATATGAATTATAAACTAGATCGATTCGTTTTGACATCCTTAATTAAAAATACAATTAAAAAAGTACTCACATTTTAATAAAATTTAACAAGTCGGTAGAAAATAAATGTAATTTACTGATAAGATTAACTAATATAAAAATATAAAAAAAGTACCTGGAATCTTTTCTTATCACATTTGTTTTCCTTGTTTTATATTATGTTCAATGTTTTTTTTCTTAAGTTAAGCTCTAGCATGATTGGTTGAATATAAATTGATACGCGAGGTTCATGTTTATAATGCCATCCAATAAATATCAAGCAGCTGGTCACTTGATGGTCTTAGAAATAATTTATTAATTCAGGTCATGTCACCTAATAATTATTTAAATTATATTCATTTGGTTATTCAATTTTTTATTAAATCATTCAACTCTTGCAGTTTTATAGTTTGTAATAAATTATATTTTTAAGGATCATATTAGTTTTAATTAAGAGTATTTATTAAATCAAATTATTTAATAACTTAATATGACTTAATTCAATCAAATAATAAGATTAGGTTGGGTTTTAGTTATAACTTATTTAATTCCGATCCTTCTAAATTTAACTTATTGTTATATAAGTTAAGTAATGAATTATGTTGATTTTAAAAAGTATATATTTTGAAGTTTAACTTTATAAGTATAATTAATAGATTTTAAGTGACTCTCATATAATCCTAAATTTCATTATATCTTTAATCAATATGATCTCAAACATATTAATATTTAAAAATTAAAACTTTTAATATTTCTTATTCTCTTATTACTTTACCTAGATAATTTCAACCTCCTAAAAAGTAAATGGAGTTGAATTAGATCTAAGATAAAAATGTATTTTTATATGATCATTCATCATTCTTATAGTTTTGATGGGCATAGTCACAGAAAACCGATTATAAAAAGTTTCCAACAAGCTTTGTAGTGATCCATGAAAGCACGAATAAAGAAAATATGGCAGAAGCTAGTAGAAGAATAGTGTGTCCATATGCTTTTGTGTGGAAGGACTTTTTGTCGGTGGTTGTGCAAATCCTAATTGGAAAAACAGGGAGAAAAGGAAAGAAAGAAGATAGTAGAGAGAATATAAAACAGTAAAAAGAATGTTAAAAAAATGTACGGAACAGAGTACACATGCACTCTATCGATGCTTACTTCTTCGTAAGTCCTCACATAGCACATTGGGAAATTCATTTCACGCCGCAAATTTCTCAGCTTTTCCTTTTTTTTTATAAAAACAAGGGTTAAATACGTTTTTGGTCCCTCAAGTTTCAGCGAAATTTGGAATTAGTCCCTCATCAAAACTTTTGACCAATTTAGTCCTTCATCTTTCAAAATACGTGAATTTAGTCTTTTTAACCAAATTTTGTTAAGTTTATCTGACGTTTCGAGTGCATTTCATGATAGTATTTAAGTTAACATTGAAGCAAAAATGTGTCAAACAGTATAAATAATTTAAATACTATCATGAAATGCGCTTGAAATGTCATATAAACTTAACAAAATTTGGTTAAAAGGACTAAATTCACGCATTTTGAAAGATGAAGGACTAAATTGGTCAAAAATTTTGATGAGAGACTAAACCCAAATTTCACTCAAACTTGAGGGACCAAAAACATATTTAACCCTAAAAACAATAAACTCCTTATTTTTAAATCATTTTAAAAAAGCTTAATTAGATATTCATATCACTTTTGAAGTCGGCTGGGAGAATATTCATGCAAAAGGAAACTATTTGTATACTAAAGCCTACAAGCAGTTAACAATTTCTTCTTTTCTTCTCTTTTTTATTTTAATATTTAAACAATTTATTATTCTCTTTATGTAAGCTTGTAGCATACATAAAATTAAATATTTAATAGAAGGTTGATAAAAGATATTTGTACTGTATGGCCCATCGGTTAGGTAAACTAAAGTCAAGCAGTCGCAGGTCGTCCGTTACAGACGGATTTCACTTTGAGAAGTTGATGTAGCAATATCTTTGAAGTGCTTTAAGGGAAACTCGCGACCAAGGCTCCTCCGTTCTCTGGATGAAGTTTCAGTTCTGAACACACTAAATCGGTTACTCGTCGGTCAGACGGACTAAACACCCTCTCTGTCTTCATTTCCAGTTGCACTTTGTCTCCATCTCTATGGAGACCCTCATTCGTAAGGGTAACCAGCAGGACGCACGGTCCCGGTCGAACGACCATACCAAAACCTGGATCAGTAAGTTAAAAGTAAATTAAGATAATACAAGTCAGTATTCAAGTTTAAAAAGCAATTGAGTCATGATTAAGAAACCATAATCACGAGTCCATACGGAAAACTATAAATAGAAGTTCAAGATAGATTGGTAAGAATCTTTAACTCGCATTTATTACAACATTTATTGCTACCACTCGATCAACCTTAACTGACTTAAACATCAAAGTCTTTCAGACAGGTATCCCGATCGCTCAACTAATCAAACAGAGGAAGGGAAAGATTACACTAAACGAAGGATTTGACCAGCTAGCCAAGGAGAATACAAAAAAAGAACTCAAAAATAATTTGAATATTAATAATAGGTGGTGGTTCGTACACCCAAAACAATATTCATAATTAAAATATTAAAGTATTATAACAATGGAAATCATATTATTCATAATTACTCCTAATTTACTGTTCTCTGCATCCTTTTCTGTCCAATACAGAGATTCTCTTCACTTTCTTTCTCTCCTTCTCCTTTTTCTTTACACAAAGCTTTCTTTCTTTCTATTTCATTTTGTTTTCCTTTAATAATCCCAAAGCTCTCTCTCTATATTTTTTTTTCTTCATATTAAATGAACAAACTATTAAAGGATATGTTAAGCATTTTTTTTGTAATATTAAAATTAGTTTATAAATTATTTTGAGTTAACATAGTAATTGTTTTTGTCTTAATTAATGTTTATAAATTAGTTAAATAACATAGTTGTTATATTATTTACATTAAACACTGGTAACAACGTAATTTATTTTATAATTATGCAAATTATAAATAAAAAAATATGATTTTGAATATGAGAGATTTTGTATAAAAATATTTGAAGAAGATAATATAATTTATAAAAAAATATTTTTCTTGTTAGAAAATTTATTAAAAAATATTATCACAACTTGAGATACATAATATGTTATTAGAAAGAGAAAGACAGAAGCTAGAGCGAAACCAATTTTAATATGATCAGAAAAAGCGATTCAATCTTTTTAAGTACAAATTTCCAAAATTTATAAATTAAAAAATGAGAGTTCATTAAAATATTATCATCCAGTATTCTCTTTTTATAAAAACTGATCATTAATAAAACAATTAGTTATTTTAAACCAATAATATGGTTTAAAAAATCTAAAGATTATTTTCTGTATTCATTCAATTCAAGCAATATTTATAAGAAGGAGAAAAGTATGAAGCTGTACAATAAAGAAATGTGCAGTAAACATTCATAATAAAAGTGCACTAACTTTAGTAGACAAAGATCTATTTAAATATTTTATGGAACCCAATTGGGTTGAGAACACAAATACCTTGAGAGGAATGTTACAAAAACTATATATTCTCTAAGCTATAATTATGTAATTATGTAAATTAACATTAGGATACAAACCGACTTGCTAAGTTTAATTATATTTTTCAAGGTTAAGTTTATTTATTTTTATAATAATTGATTGCATAATAAGCACATAATAAACTTTTTTATTTATCCAATAACAATTATAAAAACAATTTATTTTTATTATATGAATATTATTTATGTATTTATTATGAGTATTATCTTCACTTTAAGTTTATTAAAGAAGTAATTAAATTTAATTAAAATAGGTCAAAAGTCAAATGAAAAAAATATTATTTTATGTGTAATTACACATACTGTTTCTTAATTGATTTCAAGCAAGAAAGAAAATGAGAATAAAAAGTTAGGTTGGAATTCATAAAAAGAAGATGAAAAGTTTGGAAATAAAAGAAGGTGTGGTGTAAACATCTTTTCATACAAATGTATGAAAATAACACAAGAAAATTTATCATGTATTTTTTTAATCTCAACTCATATTAAAAATAATCACATAATTAATTATAAAATCAATTTCTTTAAAATATAGGAAACAAAATTAAATCACAATGTATGAATGGTAAAAAATCTCGTAGTAAAAAGGTTATTCTTGTTTTTATTTCTTTTAATTTGAATTACTTCATTTTCATTTATTTCTTATTTTTCGCTTTGTTACTTTACTCACAAAGTCTAAAGTCAAAAAGTAAAGAGAAAAAAAGAAAATAGAGTAAATAAATGAAAAGCAAAAGAGTTAAAAGCATTGCCACCCCCAAAGTCTCGATCATAGCAACAAATTCGCCTCAAATTAAACAAATATAAATTTAATGGAGCTATGATTTTCCCACGAGTAATGGTATTTGATCTTAGATTACCAGATACTCATATTCAAAGCATGGCTGGATTGGACACTTCGATTATCTTTATATTTAAACACTTATGTGTGTTTTGTTTTTTTTTTTCTATTTTTCAATACCACAAATTCAAGAACTAAGGTTTAGAAGTTAACATTCGAAAAGTTTAATAATTTAACGACCACAATTGCATCGATTCTGAATATTATCACCACTGTACAAACATTGCCAATGAATAAGGAACAAAAACAAAAATGAATTGGGAGATAAGAAACAAGCAAACAAACCCAAAACAAAATTCAACAACTGATTAGGCACAAGTTTTCATGTGTCTTTATTGTGACTTGCTCCGAATATTGGGTCTGCTTTAGTATTGTTAGTCATGTCTGCTAATAATATAAAGAATATCTAATACTTTGACCAAGTTATATTTAACAAACTTTAACAAAAACAAAGGTAAAATAAATCTTAAAATTTTATTATATTTTTATAAAAAAATAAAGCAATTTTATTTAGTAATTTTGTTAAAAAAATATTTGTTAAAAAATCATTTTCAAATAATATATATTACTCTGCTTCTCTTCTCTTCTCTCATACAATTCATTTATGATATAAAGGGTCTTGTTAACCAATGTTTTAACAGGATAAAAATAATTAATACATATTAAAATTTATAAAAATTCATAATTAATTATAATATTAAATGAAATTTAATTTAATCACAATTAATGCAGTTTTATTTTATTTAAAAGATAAAAATATCTATAAAAATTATATAATTTAAATAAAAAAAATTAAAAAAAAATAATTTTAAATATTTAAAGATTTTATAAAAAAATAAAATAAAAATTAAGTATCAATATGAGATTTAATTGAGTTTTCAAAAATACTTATTTTTATTTCTTAGAGATTTTAAAAAATAATTTTATTTTTATAAAATTAGTTATATACATTTATATTATTTTAATTAATAAAATTAATTATTCAAAATTTTAATATAAAAATGATAAAACTAATATGCGTTTATTATTTCTTAACTTTGTGTCCTTATGATACTCTTTAAAATTCTCCTAGTGTAAGACCCCTCTCTTATGTTTTCTGCAGTTTACATGCATATATACATAATTTATGGTGAATTAAAACTGATTTATTCCTAATTATTATTATTATTTTCATTAGCACCATTCTTTAACCATATATACAAAACAACCCAATGAAACATGTACACGGAATGACAGGGTGTATTTATTTTTTATTTGGTTCTCTCTCACATAACACAAAAATGTAGATTTTAAGTTTAATTTAATTGTACAAATTTAACTTAAAAGATGTAATTTACATTTTACTACAAATTATGATTTAAAATATAAATTTTAAGTTTAATTCAATTTTAAAAACCAACTTGTAATATATATATATATATATATATATATATATATAAATAAATTTTATTTATGTAGGATTTTTGACACATTTATTAAAAAAACATGTTGTGTTAACTTGTTTTGTCTTCTATTAAGTTTAAACAACAACATCAATGTAAGTAGGAAATATGAACATTATCTTAAACACCATCACTTACCAATACTTCCTACACGCGTGTTTAAAAGGAAATATGCCGTATGAGAAAATTACAAAGTATTGCTATTACTCATCACAAATCATGCACTATCAATATTTTACAAGAAAATTATTACAAGGTAGATCGTACTGCTATTATAATAATTAACTTAAAAGTCACTTCATAGATTTAACTAACTATAATAGTGTGAGTTTTCTGAGAAAAAAAAAATACATGTGTTGAACACGTGGGAGTTTAAAATCCTGAACCCTAAAGATAAAAAAAAAATCATCTTTGGAGTTGCACTCTTAATTTGGAGACTTATGACCTTTATCTAATTGGTCGAATAATTTTCAAACAATACATATTAAGAAAGTGATGATTTTTTGTGGGAAGATTAGTAAGATATTAACTAAATTGATATAAAAAGTATTAATACTATCTTTAGACCAAAATTTTAAAGTAATAAACTTATAGATTTTGTTTTCGATGTGTGATTTTCTCTTTTTATTTAATATGCAATTTAATTTATTTTTAAATTCCAAATATATATATATATATATATATATATATATATATATATATATATTCTGACAACCGATCAAATTCAATTATTGAAGGATCCATTTTACACACAGAAAGCAACCAAACACATTCAATTATTGAAATACCAAAAAACATAACATTCAACATAATATACATATTCGTTGCATTTAAGTCTAAAATGTTATAAACCAACAATATAAATTTAATCATTAATTTTAATACTGAAAATTTTTATATGGTTCTAAAAAAAATTGATATTAAGTTTTTCTCACACAAGTAGAACTCAAACTTATCATAATAGTTTTTTGCCCATTTACACAGAAATCTACACAGTTGCAGAATATTCTAAAGGATATGTTTTTAACAGTACAGATAATATTTTAAGTGAAAATAAAACTTCTACAGTCTTTTGCAAATATATTTTGGCTAAAAGTGAGATTGTAGTAGTCCTCTCGGTAAGTTTGGTATTTTGGAGACAAAAGTGTGTCTGATAGATTCTCCAATTCCTTTTATTTCTTCAAAAGTTTTTTTTTTAAATAATGATATTTTGACAATATGTTTTAAGTGATTTTTTTTAAATATTAAAAAAAAAAGAAATCACTTACATCTCAAATTATAGAAGAACGTTAGTTGTTAAAAAGTTTTTTTTTTAAATTATTCATCGGTATAAAGTTGATACAAAGTCTTAGAAAAATTAAAAAAAATAAAAAGATTAAATTTTCATTGCTTTTTATTGACTATGATACGCGAAAATTTTAATTTTATAAGATTAAGTTGTCTCAGTCAAATACAATTTCAAACATTGTTTTTCACATTTTTCAAAAGTTTGAAGAAAATAAAATACTTTTACAAATTAGTTTATTTTGAAATAATCTCTTTTGTAACTTAGCCGATTGAATGATGAATATTCGGTGGTCTGGTCCTTTTTGTGGAGATGGAAAAGCATTTTCCTTCTTTTAGCTACCAACTTACACGTAAAATGAAAGAAAATGCCACACCCACATATAAGTAATAATAATTATTATAATTCCAACTTGATAGTGACTAATTAGATTTTTCACATTATATAACTGTTATATACTTTCTTCTTCGAAATTTTTTTTTACCCCATTTCATACTTACACAAGAGTAAAAAAAGATCATAAAAAATTAAACTTTTATATTTATAAAAAAGGAAAGTAAAAAAGGTGATGATAGTCTCAAATGCGAGTGAAAACATGTATTCCTCTTGGTTACACAGTGCTTTCCATCTTTCTTCTTGTTATGTTATGACATCCTAGTAAGAAGCCACAATTTACATTGCGCTTTTTCTGGGAACAACACATTAACATGCAGACAAATAAAACGGTGAAAAAGAGAGGGAAAATATTACTACTACTATTACCATGTTTGTTCTATAAATGCAAAGATTCTTTGTACCACCCGCAAACCCGTCATTTCGTGCTTTCTCTATCTGTTTTTGTTTTTCCACACCCGCTTATGCACTATTAATGCATTATCCTTCTATTCTTAAGTGCTTCTTTATAATTCGGCTTCACTCCAATTAATGCAAATGTATGCACCATTTGCGTCTCTATATATCATCCATATATAATAATACGATTCTCTTTCATGAACATGCATGTATGCATGTTATGCTTTTCTGCGTGATTCAGCTATAATATATACAGAGAGTCAAGGACCACGTTTGGTTAAAGCTCCTTTTGGTTCTTTTCTTTATTCAGGCACACACTTCGCTCTTCAATCTTACACATGATTCTTCCCTTTCCGCCTTTTTCTCTCTGAAGGGAATGCTTTTGTGTGAGTCGGTAACTTGGACTGGATCACAATTATTCGGTCACAATTATGAACCCTTTTCTTTTGTAACCTTGCATGCATTTAAAGGACCATCTCACAACATGCTGCTCACTAGTGTTCTTGCATACACGCGTTGCTCTCTCGGTGTGAGGTTTGCATGCCAACATCATATATATATAACTCTCCTCATTGTAGTTCATCTCTACTCTAACTGCATAGGCAAATGTGCTCACACTTCAGCTTATGTTGTTTTGTATTCAAAGTTGTTTATAATAAATATATTATTTAGCAGGAGAACTTTGAAAAGAAACTGGTATATTCAGCTAAGCAGATCCAAAACATGCTGTGATTAAACCCTTTACAGACTTACATTTTCGTGGGGTTTTCGAGTGTGTTTCTTTTGTCAAAACCTTGTTCATGATCCCTTTTTTCTGTTTTTATGGCTGTTGATGTTACAGAACAAGGAGAGTAAGGCTTTGAACAATGGAGAAGTTTTGCAGCATGTTTTGTGGGGAAGCTGGTTGTTCAGTGCCAGGAGGGAATCCTTGCATTTATGATTTTGAGTTTCTGAAAGATCCATCCTCGTGTATCAACCATTTGCTATTCATTTGCATTGATGTGTTGCTACTGATCATGATCTCATTTGCGATCCTCAAGAAGTCGTCAGAGAAACCATCTCAGGGTGTAATCAGAGTGCAAAGTTATTCCAAATTGCAGCTAGTGTCTGCCATAGCCAATGGATCTCTGGGGCTGATACATTTGTGCTCAGGCATTTGGCTTTTAGAGGAGAATCTGAGGAAAGCACAAACAACTTTTCCTCTTGATCGGTGGATCCTAGAATTCATTCAGGGATTCACTTGGTTGCTGCTGGGTTTTACAATAAGTCTTCAGCTGAAAAATCTTCCAAGAGCATGGTTATTTATGTTTTCTGTTGTAATCTTCTTGGTTTCTGGTATTCTCTGTGTTTTATCCTTGATTTATTCAATTGACAACAGAAAACTATCCCTGAAAATAGTTCTAGATGTTTTATCTTTTCCAGGGATAATTCTGTTGCTATTGTGCATTTACAAGGAATCTAAGTGCAGAGACACTGAGAGAGAAAACAGTGGAAGTCTGTATACCCCTTTAACAGAAGAGACCAATAAAGATGACTCTGATGGTTATGTCACACTATTTTCAAAAGCTGGATTCTTCAGCAGGATGTCATTTTGGTGGATGAATCCATTGATGAAAAGGGGTAAGGAGAAAACACTTCAGGAAGAGGATATTCCAAAGTTGAGAGAAGCAGATCAAGCAGAAAGTTGTTATTTTCTGTTTCTAGACCAATTGAACAGACAGAAACAGAAAGAACCATCATCGCAGACATCAGTTTTGACGACAATAGTCATGTGCTACTGGAAGGAGATTTTGATATCAGGATTATTTGCTTTGTTAAAGGTAATCACTCTCTCTTGTGGCCCTTTGCTTCTGAATTCCTTTATATTGGTTGCTGAGGGTCATTGGAGTTTCAAATATGAAGGCTATGTATTGGCCATATCACTGGTCTTCACAAAGATCATAGAATCCTTATCACAAAGACAGTGGTACTTCCGCACCAGACTCATTGGTATTAAAGTTAGATCATTGCTCATTGCAGCAATTTATAAAAAGCAACTAAGGTTGTCCAATGCTGCAAGATTGACGCACTCTGGTGGTGAGATAATGAACTATGTGAATGTGGATGCTAATAGAATTGGAGAGTTTCCCTATTGGTTTCACCAGACGTGGACAACAAGCGTTCAGCTATGTATTGCACTGGTGGTGCTTTTCCGTGCTGTTGGACTGGCAACATTTGCCTCATTGGCGGTGATAGTTCTAACTGTGCTCTGCAATACTCCACTTGCTAAGTTGCAGCATAAGTTTCAGAGAAAACTTATGGTGGCACAAGATGAGAGATTGAAGGCCACTTCCGAGGCTCTTGTCAGCATGAAGGTTTTGAAGCTATATGCGTGGGAAACCAATTTCAGAAATGCAATTGAAAAGTTGAGGGATGTGGAACTCGAAAGGTTGTCTGTGGTGCAATTGAGAAGGTCATATAGCAACTTTCTCTTTTGGGCTTCACCTGTTTTGGTCTCTGCTGCTTCCTTCGGGGCATGTTACTTGCTTGATGTTCCTTTGCATGCAAATAATGTTTTCACTTTTGTAGCAACTTTACGCCTTGTTCAAGATCCTATTAGAACAATTCCTGATGTAATTGGAGTGGTGATTCAAGCAAAAGTTGCATTTGCAAGGATTGTAAAATTTCTTGAGGCGCCTGAACTGCAAAGTGAAAATGCTAGGAGAAGTTTCAGTGAGGATACGAGGGGCTCAATTTTGATCAATTCGGCTAACTTTTCATGGGAAGATAACATGTCAAAACCAACACTGAGAAACATAAATTTGGAGGTTAGACCGGGGAAAAAAGTAGCAATCTGTGGAGAAGTTGGCTCAGGAAAATCAACCCTTTTAGCAGCAATTCTCAGAGAAGTTCCTATTACTCGTGGAACTGTAAGTTTTAACCTCTTGTATGCTTATAGAAAACACTGCAATAGCTTGTGGTAGCTTAAGTAGTTTCTAGCAGATAACTTCAATTTAAGGGTATTTTATTCCTATCTCCAATTCGGTGTAGATTTTATGATTGTAATGTTAGATAACTGATTTTCTTTTTCGAATTACAGATTGAAGTTCATGGGAAATTTGCCTATGTTTCTCAAACAGCATGGATACAGACAGGTACAATACGTGAGAATATATTGTTTGGAGCAGCCATGGATGCTGAAAAATATCAAGAAACACTTCATAGGTCTTCACTGATAAAGGACCTTGAGCTGTTTCCACACGGTGATCTCACTGAAATAGGGGAGAGAGGAGTTAACCTGAGTGGAGGTCAGAAGCAGCGAATTCAACTTGCTCGCGCTCTTTATCAGAATGCAGATATTTATCTCTTGGATGATCCATGCAGTGCTGTTGATGCACACACTGCTACAAATTTGCTCAATGTAATGAAAAAGAAAAAACACCATTTCTTCAGATACTATATTTATGTTTGCTTTTTATTGATAGACAAACCTTTGAAACTTCACAGGATTACATCATGGAAGGACTTGCAGGGAAGACGGTCTTACTTGTGACTCATCAAGTTGATTTTCTTCCAGCCTTTGATTCTGTTTTGGTAATTTTCTCAATCTTAAAAGACATTAATCATGTGAATTCTCATTTTTTTTCCCCTCTAATTAATCACTTTAGATTTGTTGTTTCAATTCAAAAGTTTTGCTTTTTGTTTGTTCAAAGTTATGAATGATGACAAGATTTTTACTTACAGTTGATGTCAAATGGGGAAATCATACAAGCTGCTCCTTATCATCATCTGTTGAGTTCAAGCCAAGAATTTCAGGACCTTGTTAATGCTCACAAGGAGACAGCTGGTTCTGACAAACTAGTGGATGTTACTTCTTCTAGTAGAAATTCAAACACTGTTACAGAGATCAGTAAAATACAAATGGAGAACCAGTGTGAAACATCACAAGGCACTCAATTAATAAAGAAAGAAGAAAGGGAGAAAGGAAACAGAGGATTCAAACCTCACTTGCAGTATCTGACTCAGAACAAAGGATACATATACTTCTCTGTGGCTTCTATTTCTCACCTTATTTTCACAATTGGCCAGATATTTCAGAACTTATGGATGGCTTCCAGTGTTGACGACCCTTATGTCAGCACATTGAAATTGATTGCAGTGTACTTGCTGATTGGGTTTATTTCTGCATGTTTCTTGTTCATCAGAAGTCTTGTTGTGGTTGCTATGAGTATTCGAACATCAAAATCTTTACTTTTACAGCTACTGGACTCCCTTTTTCGTGCACCCATGTCATTTTATGACTCCACACCATTGGGAAGGATTCTTAGTAGGGTAAGCATATCAAATAGTTCTTTCTTCTTCCTGTGAAATGCAATGAAAATGTTAATATTTTAAATTTTATCTCCTTGTTCAGGTCTCCTCAGATCTAAGCACTGTTGACCTTGATGTCCCATTTGGCCTTATTTTTGCTGTGGGAGCTACTACAACTTGTTATTCAAATCTTGCAGTTATAGCTGCCATTACTTGGCAAGTTCTGTTTATCTCTGTACCAATGCTTTACATAGCATTTAGCTTGCAGGTATTAATTACACAGATTCTTTGATTTATTTTTCTTAGGGATTTGGTTCTATATTTAACTGTGTAATATCATCTTAACTTACTTTTATTTGATAATCATTAAAAGTATTTTAAAAAGATAAACACATATCTTTTTATTCTATATTGTATTATAAATTATGTGTTTACCATTTTATGCCTAATTGAAGAAGGTAAACAGATAATATATAATAAGACATACAAAACAAAAGTTATGTGTGATTTATTAAAATAGTAAAAATTATTATTTATAATCCCTAAAATTAAAAATAAGTTATAAAATTAAATTTTACGTTATTTTCTTATTAAAGAAAATAAGAAATATATTACTTAATTGAATTATATAACTAAAAATAATTTAATTGTTTTTATTTAAAATATTTTAATTTTCTTAACTAAAAAACTTTAAAAAAATGGTAGGAATCTAAACTCAGCTTAAAAAACTGCACAATATAAAATCAAATGAGTTCATTAAGCTTTTATATGCATAACTGTGTTTAATACAAAATATTGTTTGCTGGAAACACAGTCTAACAATAAGAACCTGATTTATGTAGAGATATTACTATGCCACTGCAAAAGAATTGATGCGGATGAATGGCACGACAAAATCTTATGTGGCTAATCATCTTGCTGAATCTATCGCTGGAGTTGTGACAATAAGGGCTTTTGAAGAGGAAGATCGTTTTTTTGCTAAGAATCTTGATCTAATTGATGTCAATGCCAGTCCTTACTTTCATACCTATGCAGCAAATGAATGGTTGATGCTAAGGTTAGAAACAATCAGTGCAGTGGTTTTTGCATCTGCAGCACTCTGCATGGTGGTACTTCCACCTGGGACTTTCAACTCTGGTGAGCCTTCAGTTTTTTCTATCTTTGAAATTAATGTCACTGTATGTGTTCTGCAATAGCTTACACATAATGTTTATTGTCTTGTAAAACTTTAACATTCTATCTTATGCATGTATTTTCTTTATTACAGGGTTTATTGGCATGGCTCTGTCATATGGTCTTTCATTAAACTCTTCCCTAGTGTTTTCAATTCAAAACCAATGCACTCTAGCGAATCAAATCATATCAGTAGAGAGGCTAAATCAATACATGCATATACCAAGTGAGGCCCCAGAAGTGATAGAGGGAAATCGTCCACCTACTAATTGGCCAGCTGAGGGAAAAGTAGAAATTCATGATTTGAAGGTAATAGAGTGAACTAGCTGCAAGTTTCTTATTTTGAAAATTAGGTGGGACTTTATCACTGACACACATGATTTGTTTGATGAAATACCAAACAGATAAGGTACCAGCCTGATTCACCACTAGTACTGCGTGGGATCACTTGCACATTTGAAGGAGGGCACAAGATTGGTGTTGTTGGCAGAACAGGAAGTGGAAAGTCCACTCTTATAGGGGCCCTATTCCGTCTGGTAGAACCTGCTGGTGGAAAAATAGTAGTTGATGGCATAGACATTTGTTCTATTGGACTTCATGATTTGAGGTCACGCTTTGGTATCATACCTCAGGATCCTACTCTTTTCAATGGAACTGTCAGATACAATTTGGACCCCTTAGCTCACCACTCTGATCAAGAGATATGGGAGGTAACAACTAATAGTATCATAGTATTCAACAAGTACATCAAGTCTGTTTGGGAAAACTTTTTCATGAGCCTTTTTATAGCAGAGGAAATTAGAAAGATAAATTGAATTTCAGAAGTTAAAATCAACTTTTATAATATGCACTCTAGTTGTTTGAGAAGTTGAATGAGATAACTTACATCAAAATTATGTTCATGAATTGATATTAGTTTATAGAAGAACTAGATCCATGTTTTGTTCTTATTCTTTTCCTGCACGAAAAAGTTGATTCTGGTAGTTTATCTTTTCTCTGATTTGCTGAAGTGGACTAGTTGTTGTTTGCATGTGAAGGTTCTTGGGAAATGTCAGTTGAGAGAAGTTGTTGAAGAGAAAGAAGAGGGGTTGGATTCTTCAGGTGCACTTTTAAGCTTTGTTGAAACAACCTTACAGAAATCAAGTGTTGCTTGATTAACTAATTGCTAGTGATGAAACTTTTGTGCAGTTGTTGAGGCTGGGGCAAATTGGAGCATGGGGCAACGACAGTTATTCTGCTTGGGGCGTGCCCTTTTGAGGAAAAGTCGGATACTAGTGCTTGATGAAGCAACTGCATCAATTGATAATGCAACTGATTTGATTCTGCAGAAAACAATTAAGGGAGAGTTTGCAGATTGTACTGTAATCACTGTAGCCCACAGAATACCAACTGTGATGGACTGCACTAAGGTTGTGGCCATCCATGAAGGTATTGCATCTTATTTACCACAAGACACAAGTTTTCATATTAATCCATAGACCTCAAAACATCCTAAGTTAACGAGGTTGCAATACTGAATGAGTATTATAACATACCATTAATAGATGCTTATATTTGAGCAAAGGGTAGTAAAATATGAGGTGTTTGATTCAACATTTTAAGAAGATAATAAAACATTTGATCTTGCTTACTAAGAAAAGAAAATTGTGTGACTGTTTTTTCAGGAGAATTGGTGGAATATGACGAGCCAATGAACTTGATGAAGAGAGAAGAATCACTGTTTGGACAGCTTGTGAAGGAATACTGGTCTCATTTGCAGGCTGCAGAATCACACTAAAGCTCGAAATGTTTTCTTTTTATGCATCTCGTGTGTTCATAGGTGTTAAAGAGACTTGTTGTCTATGATACGAGTCAATTTACTCCAACCAGGTTTATGAACTAAGCAAATTTAAAAGTTTCAAGACCTGAAGTGAGTTAACTCGTCTTATCTTCGTAGACTTTTTTTTTTTGGTTTTCAAAATTTTCTTCATATCTTTATTTTCTTATTCTGAGTTTGTTGTAATGAATTAGCACGTTGCATTCTCTCTATTTACATACATTCTTCTTATATTTGTGTGTGTTTTTTCTTAATTTTGTTTTATTAAACTAGATAAACCAACTCGTGAATTCACGTAATTAACCCACAACTTATTGTAAGTTTGTTTTTTTTTTTTAAGAAAAAAAAATAGTTATCCTTTGTAGTTGAAAAAATTGATCTTTGAGCCCAAAGATGACACTGCTATAAAGATAGTGGTGGAATCGTTATGGTCATGATGGTGGTTTTGACATTAACATCAACAATGATTGATGATAGTGGTAAAAACTCTAGGATTGATTTCTTGTTAAAACCTATAGCTTCAATTTTTGGCTAATGCTTTTGTTATGAAAATTGCATTTGAAAACGAGAAACAGAAGCCTTCATTTATTTAATTATCGTACAAATTTGTCCCATTTTTGAAAAGTCTAACTTGACCTCGTTGATTAGTCAGTTAAATATTTTTAAATAATTAATGCTAGTTAAAAAAAAAAGCTTCACTAACTACCTTTACGGAATATCTAGTCAAATTTTTTTATTTACAAAATACCGGAATCCAAAATTTTATTTAAAAAAATGGTGTCAAGTCAGACTAACAATTTTTTAATATATATTTGAAAACTATTCCATCTTTAAATTATGGCTTAATTATTGTTTTAGTCCTCTTATTTGTTACCAAATTTTAAAATGGTCCTTTTATTATTCAGAGTCTCAATTTAGTCCTCAAGTTTTCAAAAGTGACTCAATTTAGTCCTCACCGTTTAATTTAAACAAACGCCGTTCAAACAGTACTGAGGTGGCACAATTGTACTGATACGTGTCAACGTTTTTAAAGGGCAGGGGTAATTGACGTGGCATATGTTGAAGATGTTTAACTTTGATTAGAAATGGGAATCATGGAACCCTAATTTCGCCCAGGCCACGGATTCAGCTTATCTCCTCCGCTACGGTGCTGCAGAAGATTGTTGTAATTAATTTCGCCCCTGATTTTGTTGTTATCAGAGATGTCTGAAGCCAACTCTTGTAAGTCTTGCTCATGTTCACACAATGAAATTCGTGGTGTGTCTTGTCTTGGTGGTGGGTGGAAGGGGTTGGGTGTGTCTCCCATTTGTCAATGTGGAGAGGTTGCTGTAATGAGAACTGCCAGAACAAGTAGGAATGCTGGGAAGAAATTCTGGGGTTGTCCAAATTTCAAGGTTAGCTTGTTGAGTTTTATTTTTCGATTATTCAGAATTCGTGATTGTGAATAATGTAATTTTTGTTGTGCTTGATTTGATGAATAGAGAGGAAATGAAGGTTCTGTTGGCTGTAATTATTTCAAGTGGTGTGGAGAAGATGATGTTGATGATAGAGATGGTGTTATCATGAGACAGAGGAGAAAGATTGTTAGTTTAGAGAAAAGTAATAAGTTGTATGAGAAATGGATAAAGAGGTTAATAGGAATTGTTTGTATTCTTGTTGTATTCAATGTATTCTTAGTTTCAGTAGTGATCAAAAGCCCCTAAATTGTTGTGAAGGGGTTGTTTGTATTATGTTTTGTTCTGGTATGGTGCGATGTTGTATACTGCACCAAAGTTGTATTTGGTTTTGCTATGATATATAAACTTGAAAAATTAGTGAATTCTGTGATTTGCCTTTTATTTATGTACATGTTCATTTATATGTTTTGTTGGCTATTACACAGTGTAAAATAATAACACAGAAAAAGTACTCAATTAAAAAAGGAAACTTTAGATATATTTATATCAACCACAATAAGTTTCTCCAAAATAGTACATCATAGTTTCTGCAAAATACAGTGTTGTTTCATGATTCAGATTCAGATTTGTCCAACATTCATAGAACATCAAATTCAGCTTATCTGTTGTCCAGTAACAAAATACAAAATACATATAACATCATATTTTCATGGTTTCCAAACACGGCCTCGCCTATGCTGAAGCTTTGGCCTTATATTGGGTCTGCCACGTGATGGTGGAATTGGTGTTGCAGTGGGATGTGCTGTAAGTGGTGGAGTTGAAGTTGAAGTTGAACCTTGTGTACAATTAACAGCTGGTGGCATATTTCGAAGGACATATTGACCAGAAATAGATGGTTGGGTTGGAGGCACATATTGAGCAGAAGTAGGAGGTTGGGATGGAGTCACAGTTTGTTGACTGCAAATATTTTGCCCTTCTGCAGCAGTTGGTCCTTGGTTTGGAGGCACAGCTTGTTGATTGGAAATGTTTTGGCCTTCATCAGCAGTTGGTCCCTGGTTTGGAGGCACAGATTGTTCATCAGAAGTAGCTGTTGGTGGTGGAGTTGGTGGAGATGGTGGAGCTTGTGGGCAAGTTGTTCTGTTGTGTCCAAGTTGCTTACATGTTGAGCATTTCTTCCTTATCCCCCCTCTTCTAACTTGGGTGTCATCTTTCTTCATTTCAGAGGCTTGTAATCTTCTTTTCTTCTTAGGTCGTCCAGGCAGTATGCGCTTTAATGGAGGCAACACATCAGGGAAGGGAGTGATTTCCCAGACATCTTGGCCATTTACAGGATATATGATTGAGCAGTATATTTCTTCATATGTGGACTTGGTAAACCAGTGTGCTACAAATGGATCTACACTTAGATTTAAGAATTCCATTGCAGCCAGAGAATGTGAGCATGGGACGCCAGTAATACCCCATTTCCTGCAGCTACAGTCCATGTTGTCCACATTAACCACAAACTTCTCACCAATAGTAGACACATGTCTGACCTCGAAAAGCTTGTCTGCTGACCAACTATATTCATTAAAAAAAGTACACAGATTATTAAACCTGTCACAGTCTTGAATATATAAAACAATCCAATCAAATATGAAGAATACCTGGGAACCCAATATTTCGTTAACTTCAGCTCCTTATCTAGTCTGTCACGAATCTTGGGGCATATTGAACCTTCGAAGGAACTAACCTTCAACCTATTACTTCCCCATATATTCATCATGTACAACCTTATGTCTTCAAGCATGGTAATTATTGGCTTATTCCTTGCATCCACAATGACGCTGTTGAATGCCTCTGACATGTTGTTAACTAGTGTGTCACACTTGACATTGGTATTGAACCTTGATCTTGACCAATACCTATTAAATTTGCAGCATGTCAACATATT
>Ga0214544_1000503_pt1 | contig 71708 bp, 37 predicted proteins | sample CNSS3metaG_FD_160074 | JGI IMG/M metagenome (GOLD analysis project Ga0214544, IMG submission 160074) | Root nodule microbial communities from cowpea collected in UCLA plant growth center, Los Angeles, California, USA - CNSS3 | ecosystem: Host-associated > Plants > Roots > Nodule | place: USA... | reverse complement strand
AATCGTTCACCAACAAAGAAGCTTGATGATATAACACCAGAGGAAGCCTGGTCTGGTCAGAAACCGGATGTAACTCATATGAGAGTTTTTGGCTCTCTTTGTTATCATCGCATTCCAGATCAAACACGGAGCAAACTTGATGACAAAGGTGCTATGGCAGTCTTGATTGGCTATCACGTAACAGGTGGCTATAAATTGTTTGATCCAAACTCTCGTAAGGTAATCATATGTAGAGATGTGGTGGTTGACGAAAGCTCGTGTTGGAACTGGCAAGAAACGAGTCAAGAAACTCAATCAGGTACAGCACCAACAATTTCACTAACTGATGATGTTGTAGGTGATGTAACAGGGCAGCAGGAGCCTCATGTACAAACTAGAAGATCACAGTGTGTTACTTAACCACCTACACGTTTCAAAGATTATGAAGTTTTCAATGATCTAGCGGTAACAGAGAATGGAAATTTCGTGCATTTCGCCCTGATAGCTGAGGCAGATCAGATAGAATTCTATGATGCTATTCGAGACACTCATTGGGTGCGAGCCATGGAGGAAGAGATTGAAGCCATAGAGAAAAACAAGACGTGGACACTGGTTGAACCACCACCAGATAGAAGACCAATCTCTCTGAAATGGGTCTATAAAATAAAAGCCAATCCTAAGGGTGAAATTGTGAGGTACAAGGCGAGATTGGTCGCCAAAGGATTTCTCCAGAAAGCAGGAGTTGACTATGGAGAAATCTATGCTCCTCTGGCTCGATTGGAGACTGTTAGAATCATTGTTGCAATGACAACGTGGGAGGGTTGGTCCTTGCACCAACTAGACGTAAAATCTGCCTTCTTGAATGGGTATTTGGAGGAGGAAATATATGTAACACAGCCATTGGGTTTCATAGTCAAAGGAGAAGAGCACAAGGTGTACAGGCTTAATAAGGCACTTTATGGGCTTAAACAAGCTCCTAGAGCTTGGAACCATCGGATCAATCAGTTCTTGGAGAAGATTGGTTTTGTGAGATGTGTTTCTGAACAAGGGGTGTACACTAAGTGCTGGAAAGATCAAGACAGAGAAGAGAAAATAATAGTATGTCTTTATGTGGATGATATGTTGTTGACCGGGAGCAAGCCAGAAGCAATTGCAGAATTTAAGTCTCAAATGCATAGTGAATTTGAGATGAGTGATTTGGGAAGACTCAACTACTTCCTAGGCATTGAGTTCCAGTTCACAGAAGCTGGAACTATTATGCATCAGATGAAATACTCACGTGATCTTCTCAACAGGTTCGGGATGAAGGATTGCAATGCTGCAGTAACTCCAACGGAAATGGGTCTCAGATTAGAAAGGTGCACTGAGGAGGAAGATGTTGATCACACAGAGTTTCGAAGAATCATTGGGAGTCTGAGATACTTATGTAACACCAGACCCGATTTGAGCTATGGTGTTGGCATTGTTAGCAGACATATGCAGAACCCAAAAGTTAGCCATATGAATGCCGTGAAACGAATCTTACGTTATTTGTGTGGAACGTGTAACCTTGGTATAATGTTTCCATGCAAGAAGCCAGGGGGTGAGATGAAGTTGGTGGGATTTGCAGATGCAGATTGGTGTGGTGACAAGGAAGACAGGAAAAGTACTGCAGGTCACATTTTTTACTATGCCGAAGGACCAGTATCCTGGAATTCAGTCAAGGAACCCGTGGTGGCTCTCTCCTCCTGTGAAGCAGAATATATAGCTGTTGCGCAGCCTGCGTGTCAAGCCGCATGGCTTAGGATGCTGTTGAAGGAGCTGAATGCAGATTTAATCCAACCACCAACACTGTTTGTTGATAATAAGTCTGCAATAGACTTAGCTAAACACCCATCAGCTCATGGAAAAAGCAAACATATAGAGATGAGGTTTCATTTCTTGAGAGAGCAGGTTAATGACAAGAAGCTTGAAGTAGAGCACTGCAACACAGAAAATCAGAACGCAGATATCTTTACAAAGCCTTTGAAGGCTGCTAGATTTTGTAAACTTAGAGAGTCTCTCGGAATTGTTCGATTTTGACTTAAGGAGGCATGTTGAGTTTTAAGTCAATGTGTATGGGCCTATGCATGGGGCATGGTTACGTGCATGGGTTATTTTCTGTTTTTTCTGTTGAGTCTGTTACTCCTTTATCAGTGTATATAAACACCACTGTTTTCATACTTCAATAAGATGAGAAAGTCTTTATTCTCTATCAGTAGCTCTCCCATTTACATCGCGGATATATTTAAAGGCTCGTCAAAAAAATGTGGGACGGATTGAGATATAGAGTTTGTTGGTCTGCAAAATTTTGGTTTGCATAATCCACGGTTAGTGTGGGCTAGCCCTCGTTCCGTATAACAAAACTTGTACTTGTATATATTGATTACTTTTATCCTGGACTTTTGCATGAACGTTCCAAATTCTTGCATAAGTGGAAAACACAAGTGCTATGTATTTTTGAATGTGCTATAAAATTTGAAGAATGCATCGTGTGTGTCAAAGTACGAATATGAATATAATGAAAATGTTGAATTATCAATTTATCTTTCAACTTCCCAAAATTTTTTGCTTAATTTTGTGAGCTTGTTAAAGTTTCCAAATTTATTGAATATTGAGAGTTTTATCATAAGAATTAAAAAAAGGCCAGCCTACGGGCCCATGGGCCAGAACTTATGTGGGACAAACCAAATTTTTTAGCCCATATTTTTAACATAGGATGAGCCAGTCCAGTTCGCATTTACGATGCAGATCTAATTGGGTCGAGCTGGTTGGCATTGCTACTGCCGGAAGAAGTAGAAGTAGAAGTAGTTTAGTGAATAAAAAATTTGTTCAACTTTAGTTCAAAAACAAATGAGATTTAAAAAACAAATCTCATTTAATGTTCATCAAATTAGACTTTGCAGTATAAGTTATAGTCATATATGCTAGATTTACAATGGTTTTGAACTCATTTACAAATAATGTATACGAGGAGTCCATGATCCTTCTCAAGATGAGAAAAGTTATCTCTAGAAAGATCACTAAGAGCATGATTAAAAGGGAAACTTGTTCTTCACCTGTTCTTTGAATTTATTATAAAACAATGGAAAGAGTTTGGAAAATATAGACTAATAAATATTTTGTTTTTGTAAAAGGTGATATATTGGCAAATGGAACCCCAAACAGGAGAATGATAACGCGGTACGACTTTGTTTATTAAGCTAATGTTTTCTCTTTCAGTATTCTTCTTTTCTCAATCACGACAAGGGGCATGTGTGTCTCGTGAAATTAATATTCGTTGTTAAATTGATGGATGTTTCCAAATTGTATAAAAGTATATTTTATTTATATTGTTAGTTTTAAATATAGTTTAATTTTTTCCTCTCTTATATAATTCTCTTATATAAAGTATCTTAAAATTGGCGGATTATATTTTTCTATATTAGGGAAAGGAATCACAATCTTCTATCAAAATTAATTTCCACAAATTTAAATATGTTTTTAATGTTTTAAAATGAACAAACTTTTATCTTGATATTTCTCTAATAATATTTGCTTAATAAATTATAATCTTTATAAAATAATTTAATTTTCATTTTAAACTTATCAAATATTTTGTTTTTGACTTTCCTACTTCAATTATGCTAGCATGTGCATATCACTTCCATTTGTCCCTTCTCCATAGATTTCTTGTCCATTCTAAAAACAGTTCGATTTGACTGATGATAAGCTAAAAAAAAATCAAAATAAACTCTTTTTAACAAGCTATATTAAAACTGTAATTTTTTTTATATATCTGGTGATTTAAGAAATGTCTTCTAGTGTACATACAATTTTAGGAAATTAAGAAAAACGAATAAATAAACTTATACGACAGAAATGAATTTATAACAAAGTTTAAAATTATTATTAAAAAAATTAATATTTCTGTCAATTTTATTTTAAATTCTTTTTAAAAAATACTTATAAATTTTGTTATAAAAAAATTTATAAAAAATTATTGTCAATATATTTACAAAATATTTAATATAAAATATTTTTTATAATAAATTTTGTAAAAAATATTTATGAATTTTATAATTTTATAAAATAATTATTTATAAAAATTTATTTGTTAATTAAGATTTTTAAAAAAGGTAGTTTTTTTTTATAAATTTTTTAAATAAATTTATAAAAAAAATCTATATAATATGAGATTTTCTTAAAAGTGAATTTAGTTTAAAATTTATATAAAATATTATAATATTTATAAATAAACAATTAAAGTAAAAAATAAAAGTTGTATAAATACTGATTATATAGATAGTGCCAATTATGTAAAAATAATAATTTGTTAATATATTAATCATAAAATTCATATAAATAAATAAAGATATTTCAATTATTCATTCTTTGACTATTCACAAAAGGAAATAAGAAGTTCATTCCGGTGTTCAAATCAGTAGGTTTGGTTGTATTCAAGTACTATCATGATTTCATTTCATATTTAATAGTAATAAAATTATAAATATTTTATGATTAATATTTATAAAATTACAAATATATTAAAATGCCTACTTTATTTTTTTAATTTTTATTTACTCGTCAGATGACTAATATATTTTTTTTCTTATATTTTTTTTTGTATGATTTACATTTACATTTTATTTTATTTTTATGTTATTTTTTATTTAAAATAATTTATCTGTCATATAGTTAATGGACTGTACAACTGATATTATATAGTATAAATATTCATATTACTTTTTATAAAGTCAATGTCAACCTGATATTTTTATTTAATGTCATTCAATTATACAATTAAATTACATTCAGCGAGATGCATTTCTACTTTCTTTTGTATATACATATTCACAAAGTATAATAACATTAGAATTTATTAATTATAATGGTAGTATTTATTAATTATTGTATAAAGAAACATAATGTTGTTATTTATTATTTTTTATAAAGAAGTTTAAATGAATGCTATTTATGACCTGTTAATAGATGGCTTCTTTTGATATATTTTCCTTATTAAATTTCTTGAGAATTATAATACAATTTATTAAATTTTAATGTATGAAAAAAAGTAATAAGTTGTTATAACTTATTTTCACTCTGTTATTTTATTTGTATTCTTTTCTGTATTCTCATATTTATTATATTAATTATTTTCATACATTCTATTTAAAACCTCAAAAGATAAAATTAAATTAATCTCTACTTCTAATACAATTTAATAATTATTTTATTGATAAAGTATACTTTACTAGAACTCAAAGACTACAAATCCTACCATATTTTCTTTTGTTTCTTCTTATTTACTGAGAACATTGACAAGTTAAAAGTACGTGTATACTCTTTTAGTTTTTGTTTAAATTTAAATTATTTATAATTAGATTCATTAAGTTTGAAGTATTGTGAAAGGTGATAGTTTTGTAAACTTAGTTTGATTAAGGATCGATAAAGAAATATATTTTATTTTTATATATATATATATTTTTATATATATATATATATATATATATATATATATATATATATATATATATATTTATTTATTTATTTGAATTCTATCATCATATTACAATTTTGTAATCTACAAAATTATTATATGACTACTTCACGATCTTAATCAAAATCATGATTTTAACTTCTTGACATATGCATTATTTCTCATATTTTCCGTGAGAAAAAAATTATTATATTAAAAAATTAGTTAATTTAATAATTTAACTTTTATTATAAAGATTTAATATTTAATTACCATTTAATTATTTATATATTTTTATAATAGATATAGTTTTTCTATATATTTGTATTTGTTTTTAATAAAATTTCATACAATAACAAATTATTGATGGTTTTTAAGGTGTCAATTAACGTATATCAAGTTCATAATAACATATATATCTATTACAAACTTATTTGAAAAATTTATATAATACTTTTTTCTTTAATTTTGATTTTTTTTTTCGAACAAGTTTTCTTGTGAGGTACAACTTCAAGTTACAACTAGGAATAAAAGTAAAAATTTAACCTTTTCTCATGTAATTAATAAGTCACGTGGAAATCTTAATCCACGTAACATTTTAACATGTAGAAAGTAAATTACATATAAACTATGACATACATGTGATTCTGCTTGTTTCACAAAATAAATTATAAGATAAATCATCACTAAATTATTTAGTGGAAGTAAAACATTTGTACTAATATGAACATATTTTAAGATAAATTTCGTTTTGAATATTATATATATATATATATATATATATATATATATATATATATTTCCTTAAATTTTTAGATTATTGTTTTGCATTTTTTGCGCTGATAATAACAATATAAATTATTTTTAATAAAATGTTAATGGAAAGATTTAACGACAAAGTTTAGTACATGTCAATATTTCTTTAGCTATTTACAATTAACATTTCTGCAAAAAAAAAAATAAGACTAAACATATTATTTAAAAAAAATAAAAATAATTAGACATTTGTAAGAGAAATAAATGTAAAAAGGGAGGTAAGTCTCAATAACTATTGTTAAATTGAAAACTGTCAATGCCCTTGTAAACTAACTTATCTCTATTTTAATTTTCATTGAATTCAACTGTGAAGAAATTGATTAGGATAATAATACTATGTATATGTATCAGTCATAGTATAAGTTCAACGGTTCTGTTCTTATCTCAATTAAATCCATTAGTCTTTGTAATCCCGTGTGCTGCAAAAAGGTCCAACTCACTTGCTGCTCGCAGTTTCTCATACAACAATATAAATAAGGGTTAAATATCTTTTTTTTCACTTAAATTTTAGTGAAATTTAGAATTAGTACTTTTTAAAAAAAAATAATTAATTTAGTCATTCATCTTTATAAATATGTGATTTTAATTATTTTAACTAAATTTTGTTAAGTTTGCTTGATATTTTGAGCACATTTCATGATAGTATTTGAATCGTTTACTTCGTTTGACACACTCTCGCTTCGATGTTAACTTAAATATTATCATAAATACATCTAAAATGTCAAATAAACTTAACAAAATTTGATAAGAAAGATTAAATTTACATTCTAAAAATAATGACTAAATTGATATAAATTTTTGAAGTGGAATTAATTTCAAAATTAACCGAAAGTGGAGAAATAAAAAAGTATTTAAGCCTATAAATATCTATACCCACACTTGTGTTAGCTTCATATTCCAACATTTTATTTCTTCAGCAACGATTACAATTCATCTCATATTCCAAAATTCCTTGTTTCACATTTCATTAGCCACAGTTAGAAGTTCGTTGCCAAAAATGACGAAGAGTGAGAGTAAGCTGATGAGGATCATTGGATCGCCGATAAGAGCGTTGGGGAAAGCGAGGGACATGTACGTGCGGAGCATAACCAACTGCGGCCAGCACGTCAGCTACTACGGCGATCCGATGGAAGGTGCCGGAAGGTTCTCCAGGAGCCACAGCGTGGCCGCCACGTCGGTGAGGTCCGAGAGGAGCGACGAGGATTACGCGGAGCTCGTGAGAGCCGCGTCGGCGAGAACAACGTTGGCGAACCGAATCCACGTTTCCAAAGTGTTGCCGAAGTCTAGCAGCGTCGGGATGGCGAGGATCGACGAGGATAAAGCGATGGAGTCTGAAGGAGGCGTGGCTTTCGCCGCCGATCTGTATCCGAGGAGTAGAAGCTACGCTGTGGCGAAGAGCAAACCTGCGTTTGAAACCGTTGTGAAGGTTCAGGCTAGGAAGTAGATTCGCTTAGGTTAATTAGAGCGGAGAATTTTAATTGAATTTGTAAGAATCTCAATTCTTCTTCTTCTTCTTCTTCTCTGTTTGTGGCTCCTGTTTTGGATAATTAAACGCATTCTGTTTGAGTTTATGTGTATTGATTTTAGTGATGATCTGAAAGATTTACTTGTAATTAAGATTTGTTGGCTTTGTTTTAGGACTATTAGAACATATATACATTTAGGCACTCTCAAGTTTTTAATCATTTATTAATTGGAGTAATCGTATCTAATTTTTATCCCAATGATGTACTTGAAGGATTCCAATTGGATTACGCATACATTTTATATATTTATTGATTTGAATTAAAATAATAGGAGGATCTAACATTTACCAAATAAATAATAGAAAAATGATACAGTGACATCTTAAATTTTGCTTTTTTTTTTTTTTATCTCCGATGTGGAACTTAAGATGTAATTAGGAGTTTTTGTTTTCAATTTTTTTTAACCGTGTGATGTGGCTTTTGCGTTGAGTGAAGTCCATAATTGGTTTTCCACCTTTGCAAGAAAATAGAGGTTTTTAGCGAAGCGCCTCATTCGTTTTCCATCTTCTGTGGTCGCTCAAAGCACCATTGAAAGCATTGAAGATTTTTGTTTGCTGCCACAAGGTTCTTCTGTTTTCTCTTTGCGGATTTGAATTCTTTTTTTCCTCTTTCACCTTTATTACTTTAACCCTGGTTACTTTATGTTAGTCTAGTTAGGTTTAGTTTGTTTGTTTTAGTTAAACTTTCTCTATAGCCTTTATATCCTATGTTTGTAAACTCTCTTCGTTATCAATTTCAATATACAAGATTCTTGTTTCTGTAATGTGGTATCAGTAGAGAATTAACTCTCTTTTTTTCCCTTCGGGTTCCCTCTTCCCGTTCTTTGTCCTTCTTTCTTTTTCTTGCCAGTTTTCATGGCTTCCACTACTGCATCTAACCATTCTTCCACCATCACCATCAAAGAACCCCATCAAGATCCCACCCATCCTCTTTTCTTACATCATTCCGATGGCTTCGGCCTTCTTCTCACCTCACAACCTTTAGATCACACCAACTACGTAACGTGGAGCCGTGCGATGTGGGTCGCTTTATCCGTTAAAAATAAATTACCGCTCATTGACGGAACCCTAACCGCACCTTCAGACGACGATCCTTCTTTGTCGACGGTAACGAATCCTCACAACCTCTCCTGGTTAACGATAACATCTTCCTCTACTTTGCCATTCGTTTTTCATATTTGGACAAAATATCTATAAGTGTTCTACAAATATATTTAATATTTTATTTAATGTTCATCAATAAAAATTAAAAAATAATAAAATAATTATAGTTTAATATTATTAAAAAATAAAATATAATTAAACATAAAAATAAATAAAAAATAGTGATAACCATATAAAATTTTTGCAAAAATAAAAACAATTAAAACATGAATTTGAGACTTTTTTTTTATATCTCAATAACCTCTTCCAACATTTATATTAATTTTAAAAAATTCTTTATATTAAAGAAATAGACAATATTTCATTTTTTGAAATTATCAATTATAATCATAAAGCTTGCAATATAAAAAAATTAATTACATAAACTTTAAAGTGAACTACCGCATTTAAATTTGCATCTCTAGAAGCCTTCACATCTCAAACACTTAAAGTGTCAGAAAGGTGTCTTTTCTTGCTTTGAGAGACTCTTAAAAGTGTCAAAAAGATATCCTTTCTTACTTATTTATTAGTTGAGACTTTAAAAATTTTGTTTATTTTTTTATCAAATACTTATTGCTTGAAAAATTCAAAGGGTATATTTGTCTTTATAAAAAATTTTATATGAATTTATATTATTTTAATTAATAGAGTTAATTATTTCAGTTTTCAATATAAAAATGATGAAAGTAATACACATTAATTGATCCTTAATTGATGCCCATTCTCCTTAAGGGTGTGTTCATTTGATAAGATGGATTTGGAGAAGAGTGTGAAGATGGATTTGTGAGAATTTGAGTGAATGAATGTGTATTTTTTTTTATTAGATTTAGAGGGCAAAGTGAATGGATTTGAAAATAAATTTTGTGAGAGTTACTAAGTGATTTGAGTGATGTAATAGATAAAATAAAAATTTATAATGAATCAAGTTTGAAGATTACTAAAATACCCTTGATGATAAAAATATATGAAATAATTTTTGGGTTTGTTAAAAATATTAAATTTAAAAACTAATATTTAATAAATTTTAATAAAAATAAATTATATTAAATTATTATTTTTATAATAATACTATTATGTGAAATTATTATTATTATTTATTGTTATATTTAATGACATTATTATTTATTATATATATATATATATTTATTATATTATTTAACATTATTATTTTTATTATTTATTATTATTATTATTATTATTATTATTATATACAGATAGAGAACAACTGGTTTACGTGAATTTGGTTTAGCACGTGATTTATCAGAATGTGGTGTGGTAAGTGAATTTGGACTCGGGATATTAAAGTAAAAGTTCTATTAAGTCTAGTAAATCTCTCTATTTGAGTGAGATGTAAATCTCGTAAAGTCTCGTACTCACTTCCTCACAAATCATAAGAGAAAGATAATGTGATTTAAGTGCGTGAAAGTAGAAGATTTGTGAAAGTTTGTGTATGATGTGATTGATAATAAATTATAGTCTATATTTAATCTAATAAAAAGTACTAATTAATTTATCTTTTTTTCTTTAATTTTATTTTTTCTTCGCTTATTTCCTTTTAGACTTAAATTTACTTATTTAATATTTTTTTATGAAGGTGTAATTTTAATTCTTATTTAAAAATAATTATACTTGTAATTGTTTTAGTTTTCAAGATCACTTAGTTTTTTTTTTAATATTATGGATCAAGAATAAAAGACATCCTGATAAAAATTGTGGACTTTGAGTATTCAATAAATTTATCTTTTTTCAATCGAGTCATTGCGGTCTTTTTCCATTGATCAGGTATTGTAGCTATTAAAGGAGTGACGTTTTATTATCTTGTCGTGTGACCTTGTTTAGTTATCGCCACATGTGATTTTATTATTTTAAAATTTTATGACTTATGATTTATGATTTATGGAAAGGTAGTTGAAATCAATATTATGAGTAAAATTGTAAGGATTCATATACACATAAATTATGAGATCAAAACACGCGAGTATATATATATATATATATATATATATATTAATCCAAATTTATCTTTTGAAATTTTAAATAATATGAATGAAAATAATTAATGTAATAAAACATGAAAATATGAAAAGAATTAAAATAAAAGAATAGAGGAAAATAAATCAAAAGAAGCAATTTGTTATCCATCTTCATAAATAATATTAATATAAAATTCTTTATACAAGAAATAATCAACAATAAGTGTTATAGTTAATAAATACAAGAAGTGTAACGTCCCATTTAATTATTAGACGAAATTAAAGGAAACGTCACGCGATAAAAGTATTGTAGCGTAGTCTTGAGGTCCTCAACACAACCCCTACAACCTGGGCACACCACAATGCCAACATAAACCATATACGATCCTAACAAAGAGTGTAGAGTAAGAAAGCATAAAACGATACAGGGGCCGTAGCCCTAAAGAAATAGTGAATAGAACAACTCCAGCCCAGATGGCTAAGCCGCGAACTCGCCATTCCCTTGTTGACCACGAGAACTTCGCCCATCTGCTTCCATCAATCAAATTGATGATCATCGCAAGAAGAACAACCACATACAACACAACCATGCAACAAAACGGGTAAGCTAGAGCCAACACATATTCATCATACAGTCAAATACATTATCATCATCCCATATCCATATAACAACCAAGCATGTCATGACTCTTCATTCAATACACTACGACTCGACTCGACTCATCCGGATACGTATAACTTAGTCGGATTCAGCGGATGCTTGCACTTGTGGTGGATACCTCTGCTTGACCCTGAGCTGCTCATCCCCGAGCTATGTGTTACAAGTGTTACGATGAATCAAATCTCCCTCACCACAAGGTTAGCCCTTAATGAATTTCAGGCCTCCTGCTACTCTCACCACAGGAGTCAGTCCGCTCTAAGTGAGATTAACTGGCACCTTAGAGTGTCAGGATGCAGTCCTTACCTTGAATCCTTACCTAGTTATACAGATGGGGCACCACCATGGACACCCACTAACAAGGGCCATGGAATTACGTCCCGACCACTGAAGCGCAACCCCGAAGGCCTCACCTAGAGACCCCAAGGAAATTTACACGCTGACACGGACCAACATTCATAACTCAGCAATAAGGGAACATTAAATTATATTTTCATTTCCATACCAACCCCTAAGATAAAGTCCTCATACACATCATATTTCGAATCCATACCTCTGATCATCGCCACCCCATGAGTCTAGGGCCTCCTTTCATATCAATACCATGTTCCTTTAGTTTACACACCACTCATTCATTTCACATGCCAACTTTCATACTAAACCTGTCATACATAATTCGTGATTCATGCCAAACACGCACAATACTCCATTATATACATGTTTCTCATCATACAATTCACACCCAAACCAATATCAATCATCCAAGGATAAACGAACACCCAAACAGCCCACTGCCTCGCCCAATCACTCGCTCAGGCTGAGGGGTTTCGCTCAGGCGAGACGTGCTCGCTCAGGCGAGCCCCCCCTTCGCCTAGGCGAGGGTTCGATGAAGCACCCAGGGAACATCACGGGATCTCGCTTAGGCGAGACCCCTCTCGCCTGGGCGAGATGCTCGCTCGCTCAAGAAGCCGAGCTGGTCGCCTGGGCGACCTTTCGCGCAAAAGTCCTAGGCGAGCTCCCTGTTTCATCTCGCCTAGGCGAGACCGACTCGCTTGGCCGAGATTTACAGGTCTCGTCACTGGTTCATCTGGAATAACCATGTTTTTCAAACCAACCAAACATACAGAGTGTTCTCATGCATCAAATCGAAAGATTAAACCATACAAGCAGCAACCAACGCAAACACAGACCAAAACGACTGGAAACTAAGAACTCTAACTTCCCGTACCTGGAAAAACTTAGCGAAGATCCCTACTACGTGACCACGAGTACGGCAGCTCCAAGGATGCACTACAGGGCTGCTGTGAGAGTGGAACAGAACCAGACCGGTGTAGTTAGCCAAGACTCTTACAACAGATCACGAAAAGGTTACAAAATGGAACTAGCACGAACTCGAAAGTCACTTACATGGAGTGACGGAACTTCCTGGCTCACGTAACAGCGGAGGCAGAACCCTAGCAGAGGGGGGTTGACGGCTACGACTCAAAGTTCTGTGAAAGAGTGGAAAAATGAGACTTAGGGCAACTGGAAGGGACTTTATCTACTGGGCCAGCCCTTTAGGTCCACTTACAAGGGCAGCCCCTTTAGTTTAGGGCAGAATTAGTAAGGTGGATTTTCATGGGCCTTACAAGAAGTAATAAATACTAAAGGTTATAATTAATAAATTTTAGTTGAATATTGTTGTGGTGTGTTGCAGCTAGATTTTGATTGTATTAATTTTTTATTGAGAAATGAATTTTAACTGTATTAATATTTAATTTAATTAGTGAAATGTTGTTGTGTAACTAAGGACACATATAAGAATGTAAAATTTTAATTATTTATGAAAAAATATACATCAGTAATGCAACAAAAAGTTTGAAAAAAAATGATTTACACGATTGTACAATTTTGGTTGACGATATTACCGATCATATTGTATTACAATTATGTGTGTGATCTCACTCGTAAATACTATATAAATAGTATAATCTTACTATTTTATGATTTAAATATCAATTTTGATTATCTTGTTTGTGAGTTATGGTTTATGATTTATGATTTATAATGAAATATAAAATATCAAAATTAAAAAATTAAAAAATTTACAATTTTACAATTTTATTATTTTGTAACTAGTTTTAGAATTATATAATTTTATATTTGTATATTTTATAATTTCATAATTATGAAATTATGTATTTTTATAATTTGTTAATTTTATAATTTTTAAATTTTTAATTTTTTTCATAATTTTACAGTTACATATTTTATATTTTTGTAATTTTTTAATATTTTTATAACTTTAATTAAATAAAAATAAAAATTGATAAATACACTAAATATTTGAAAAAGAAAAAATAAAATTTGTTACCAATAAATATTTGAAAAATATTTCATTATTATATCTGGTAACAAAATACTATGTAATGACATTGGTGGAAAATGACATTGCAGGATAACTTCACAAAGTTAACCGACATATTCAACTATAGTGACTTAATTGAAATTTTTTAAAATTTTAAAAACTCAATAGACCATAAAAATCTATTAAGGACTCAATTGTAAATTATTAAATTTATTAGAAACATAAAATATAATTAAGCCTAAAAATTAGGGGTGATTATGGATTGAATTTTTAATGATCCAATCCACATCCATTTTGGATCCAAATAATTGGATTAGATTTTCGATCCAAATCAATTTTTTCAAAAGAAGTAGATTGGATTTTTTAAAAATCAAGATCCAAATATTTAGATCAAGTTTAAATCCAGATCTAAATATTTGGATCAAGTTCAAAATCCAAATTCTATTTTTCATAAAATAAATTTAAATTAATTTTTTTTAAATTTGTGTCTATAGGGCTGACACCATAGAATTTGACAGATTTTTTGTCGGGGCCAACGACGCCAAATTTCAGCTTGGAATGAACTTGGATGACTTTCAAACGAATTTCGGGGAGGACGTGACCAAATTTGGGCCAAGGTCGACTTGACAAAATTTCAGTCGAGATCGACTTGACTAGATTCGACTGAATTTCGGTCAGGGCCATTTTGCCTAATACGACCAAATTTTGGCCAGAGCCGACTTGGCCACATTTGGGTCAGGGCCTGATCAGTCAAATTTCGGTCAGTGTTGACTCCACTAAATTCGTCGGCCGAGACTGACTTGACTGAACATGGCCAATTTTCGATCACAACTGACTAAGTTGAATATAGTCAAATTTTGTTCGGGACTTACTCGACCGAATACGGCTAAATTTGGGCTAGTGCCGACTCGACCAAATTTTGGTCATGACCAACTCGACTGAATTTGGCCAAATTTAGGTCAGGATCGACTCGCCTAAATATGACCAAATTTTGGTCGCGATCGACTCTGCCGAATACGACCAAATTCAGGCCAGGACCAACTCGGTCAAATTTTGGTCGAGGCCAACACGACTGAATTTTGACCGGAGCTGACTCGACTAAATTCGGTCGAATTTTGGTCGTGGCCAACTCAGTTGAATACGGCCAAATTTCGATTGTGACCGACTCATTTGAATACGGCCAAATTTCATCCTAGGCCGTCTCAGCCGAATACGACCAAATTTGGGTCAGGGCCGACTCGGACAAATCTTAATCGGGGCCAACTCGATTGAATTCGACCGAATTTTGACTGGAGCCAACTAGGCTGAATACAGCCAAATTTTGGTCGCGGTTGTCTCGGCCGAATACGGTCAAATTTTGTCTAGGTCGACTCAAGACAATGCAGTCAAATTTGGGTCGGGGTGAACTCAACCGAATACTTCCAAATTTTGTCCAGGACCAGCTGGGCCAAATTTCGATCAAGATCGACTTGACAGAATTCGGCCAAATTTTGTATAGGGTCATGCCAACTCAATCAAATACGACTAAATTTGGATTAGTTGGTCTTAACTTTTAGCCTAACTTAACAAAAAATATAAACTGAAAATTTGGATTGGATATTTTGGATTGTCCATTTTGAAAATCTAGATTTAGAGTATGGATATATAATCCATAAAATATATAAAATGTAGATAAAATTGATATCCAATTCAATAAAATGGATTGGATTTTTAATAAAATGAATATTAAATGGATTGGATCATAGCAAAAATGGATTGGATCATGAAAATTAGAGTTTTTGTCCATCCTTAGTTTAATTTTTCAGATCATCCTTTCCTTCCGCTCATTTAAGAGTTCAATAAATATAAATTATTGTTGTTGTCCTCATAATTTTTATTTTTATGTGTTAAATAAACATTAATTATTACTTTTACCCTCATATTTTTATTCTTTCAATTTTATGTGTATTTAATATCTTTTTATTGATACATTTTTTTACAAGAGTATAATTTAAATTTAAATTTGTTAGTACAAATTTATGGATACATTAACAATTCTTTTATTAAACTTCTAAAATTTTCAATTAAATTGCAAGCTTTAAAGTTTATGAATATAAATTTCAAGATTTAGTGTTTGCGGACGTCTCATGTCTCACGTCGCATGTCTCTCACGTTCCACGTCTCACGTCTCACGTCTCACGTCCCACGTCTAACGTCTCACGTCTCACGTCTCACGTCTCACGTCTCACGTCTCATTCTCACGTCTCACGTCTCACGTCTCACGTCTCACGTCTCACGTCTCACGTCTCACGTCTCACGTCTCACGTCTCACGTCCCACGTCTCATGTCTCACATACCACGTCTCACGTCTCACGTCTCTCGTCTTACGTCGCATGTTCCACGTCCCACATAGTCTCACGTCTCACGTTTAATGTCCCATGTCTCACGTCCCACATCTCTCGTCTCACGTCGTCTCACGTCCCACGTCGTCTCACGTCTCACGTCTCTCGTCTCACGTCCCACGTCTTACTCCTACGTCTCACGTTCTACGTCCCACATCTCACATCTCACGTCTTACGTCTTACATCCCACGTCCCACGTCGCACGTCTCACATTATTGCACTGAAATACTTAATTTTTTCATAAAATAATGGTGTTTTGGTTTACAGGTTGTAGTATAGCTAAGGTTCTTGTTTGTTGTTTATCCTTCTTCAAGTTTCTTCTTAATCGAAAGAAGACAAAGAACATTATTTTACCAGAAATAGGAAAGTTAACCTTATGCAACAACAATAATTTGAAGCTTTTGCAGATGTCTGCTATCATTACATGGATGATTTTAGAAAAGTGTTTAAATGTTGGCAGACAATATTTTTTTATTGGTTTTTTGTTCTGATATTCAATATCCGAAGAGATGTGTCACAAAATTCTAATCAAGGGTGGGCAAAAAATCCATTTTTTATAATCTAATCTATTTTTTCTATGATCTAATCCATTTAATATCTATTTTATTGAAAATTCAATCCATTTAAAATCCATTTTATTGGATATGGATATCAATCTGATATATATTTTATATATTTTATGAATTGGATATCCATTCTCTAAATCTAAATTTTCAAAATGGATAATCCAAAATATTCAATCCAAATTTTCAGTTTATATTTTTGGTTAGGTTAGGCTAAAAGTTGAGACCGACTAGTCCAAATTTAGTCGTATTTGATTGTGTTGGCATGACCCTATACAAAATTTGGCCGAATTCTATCAAGTCGGTCTTGATCGAAATTTGGCCCAGCTGGTCCTCGACAAAATTTGGAAGTATTCGGTTGAGTTCACCCCGACCCAAATTTGACTGCATTGTCCTGAGTCGACCTAGACAAAATTTGACCGTATTCGGCCGAGACAACCGCGACCAAAATTTGGTTGTATTCAGCCTAGTTGGCTCCAGTCAAAATTTGGTCGAATTCAATCGAGTTGGTCCCGATTGAGATTTGGCCGAGTCGATCTTAACCCAATTTTGGTCATATTTGGCTAAGACAGCCTAGGGTGAAATTTGGCCGTATTCAACTGAATCAGCCATGACCGAAATTCTGTCGAATTCAGTTGAGTCGGTTCTGGTCAAAATTCGGTCGTGTTGGCCTCAACATAAATTTGATCAAGTTGGTCCTGGCCTGAATTTGGTCGTCTTCGGTAGAGTTTATCGCGACCGAAATTTGGTCATATTTAGGCGAGTCGGTCCTAACTTAAATTTGGCCAAATTCAGTCGAGTTGGTAATGACCAAAATTTGGTCAAGTCGGCACTTGCCCAAATTTAGTCGTATTCGGTCGATTAAGTCCCGAACGAATTTTGACTATATTCAACTTAGTTGGCAGTGATCGAAAATTGGTCATATTCAGTCAAGTCGGTCCCGACTGGCGAATTTAGTGGAGTCAACCCTGATCGAAATTTGACTGATCAGGACCTGACCCAAATGTGGCCATATTTGGCCAAGTCGGCTATGGCCAAAATTTGGTCGTATTAGGCAAAATCGACCCTGGTCGAAATTCAGTAGAATCCAGTCAAGTCGATCTCGGCTAAAATTTTGTCGAGTAGACATTAGCCCAAATTTGGTCACGTCATCCCCGATCGAAATTCATTCGAAAGTCATCCAAGTTCATTCCATGCTGAAATTTGGCCTCGTTAGCCTCGACAAAAAATCTGTCAAATTCTATGGTGTCAGCCCTTTTGAAAATCTAATCCACATCCATTTTGAATCCAAATAATGGATGTGGATCCAAATTTGTGTCCATAGGGCTGATAAGGCTGACACCAAAGAATTTGACAAATTTGGCCGAATACTTCCAAATTTTATCTAGGACCAACTTGGTCAAATCTCGATCGGGACCGACTTGACAGAATTTGGCCTAATTCGGTCAAATTTTGTATAGGGTCACGCCAACTCAATCAAATACGAATAAATTTGGGCTAGTTCGTCTCAACCTTTAGCATAACCTAACAAAAAATATAAAGTGAAAATTTGGATTGGATATTTTGTATTATCCATTTTGAAAATCTAGATTTCGAGAATGAATGTCCAATCCATAAAATATATAAAATGTAGATTAGATTGATATCCAGATTCAATAAAATGAATTTTAAATAGATTAGATTTTTAATAGAATGGATACTAAATGGATTGAATCATAGAAAAAATGGATTGGATCATAAAAATTGGATTTTTTGTCCATCCTTACTAAAAATAATAAGTTAAATTTAAATAAATTTAATAATTAAATATGTCTTTTTGCATACAAACGTTATTTTTAGTCTTTCGTATGTAACTAAGGTTAAAATACAAGTTATTTTTAGTCTTTCGTATCTAATAACAGGCAAAAATACAAAAGTAAAATTTGATATTTATTGTAGGAAAAAAAAGCTGCCTATTTTTTGAAAATTTACATAACTAAATTAAATCTTTTAAAAATATATTTACTTAGAATGCAAATTTGAATTTAATTTTCTAATTTGATTACCTAAATTTATTAAAACAAATGAGGTTTAACTTTTTCAATATTGAACTATCTTTTTTTTTACGCTAATTATTAATCAAGTTTTATCACTAACCCAAAAAGTTAATTTGATATCAAGCATTGAATTAAATGATTATCATCATACCCAAAAATATAATAATTAATTAAGATGAATTCTTTATAGTTAAAAGTATAATAGGCTAAATATCATTATTCGAACTTTTTTTACTTAACATTCTTTATGAGACAATTAATTTCACTAAACAACTTATATACTAGATATCCTGTAAAAAAAAAACATGTATTGATCTCTTTAGGAAGACTTGCGTTAAACATGTTTTATTAATGACACATATACAAATTCAAGAATCTTAAGCACTATCCAACGGTAATTTATTATTTAAGTAATATAAGTTAGAAAAATAATAAATTTTCAAGTAAAAAATAAAACATATTTCAATCATAACATATATATCATATTTCAAACCATCAATTCAACACTAAATAATGCTACACCAAGTCTCATATTTAAGCATGTAACATGTTTATACATAAGATAATTTCAAATTTTAGAATTTTAAAAAGAGTTTAAAGAAATTATAAACTTACAAAAAATAAAATTTCTCATAAAATAAAGGTGGAATATTTATATTTTATTTATAATTTTTGAGTTTTATCGTTAATGAAATTCTAATTCTTCAATTTTACAACACATATATAATATAATTTTTTAACTTAACATCGTGATAGTTTGAAACTTTTTTTTCTTCTAATTTGTTGTTACTTTTTACTAAACAGGAGTACAATGTAGAATGAAAACCTTGAAAAAAATATAAACGACAAAAACAATGTGAAAAAAAAAAAAAACACTCAATAAACACCATTATATGCACAAGTGAAATATTATGTTTGAAATTGAATCTTTATATTTAAAGATTTTTTAATATTTTGAGTATTTCGTATACCTTTCAAATATGCCTCCTTTTTTCTACAATATCTTAGATTGAGTTTATAATAATCATAATCTGAAATAAAAGAAATCTAAGAATAATTGTTAATTCGATTGTTTGGTCAAATTCAACATAAAGTTGGTCAAAATTATTGATTATAATTTTTTTAAACGATGTTACACCATGTATCTTTATCATTGTAACGAATTTTGTTAATATGATAGTAACATGTTGAAATTCTAACTTTGTATTTCAAAATATAATAGGAAACTCTATGATGTAATATTAATGCACTATACGCAACTCATTTTATTTTTTATATTTTCAACCATTTTTTCGCATCTTAATTAGACTCCTTCAAATATTCAAAGTCACATTGGTGTATTATTATATTTTCTTCTAAAATGGCATTCTTTGTTTTTATTTAATTTTTCTCATAAATGTTTCTTTTTCGTTTTTTTTTTTCACATTCGAGAATGTTTATTTTTATATTTGTTAAGAAATCATAATAAATATTATTATTTTTTGGGTATGTTTTATTATGTAGGAATTTTATATTTGTCATATGAGGGTGAGTAAGCTATTTTTCAATCTCTATTATAACTATTAATATTTTTTTCTCATTTTTAATTATTTCATGATGAATTTCTTTTTAAAAAATATGAAAATTTAACTACACATATTTTTTTCGAAATTCCAGTTAACTGCATGCGGGGAAATATAAAATCATATCTCAAAATAAACACTCTGATATTCAAACTGTTATCCATTTCCCAAATAAAAAAATGATATATTAACATGAATATGTTTAGACAAACTTTTTTTATAAAGAATTTTGTGAAAAAACAAGTAGATTTTTTTTTTTCGTAAAAGTTAATTTATACATAAACTAATTTCTAAAAGCTACCTAATATAAATTTTATAATTTTGTAGTTATAATTTATATATAATCTAATTTCAATTTATAAAAGAATATTTTATTTCTTTTGATATTTTTCTTTCTGAAAGCCCTTTCACAAAAATTGTCTTTTAAATCGTAACATTTTTTTGGTTGATACACAGACTGGTTTTCTTTTTGTTATATTGACTCTTAAAATTCTAGATTCAAATTCTCCTGCATTAAATATTATTTAATGCATTAATATCTTAGAATATTCACTCATATAGGTTTATTTTATATGAAAATATTCTGGAAATTATTAAGTATTATTATAGAGTTGAAATCACTGTTAAAACTTTACAAAAAGTTCATTTTTTTATCCTTCCATATTTAATATGAGATGTTTTTCTTAATCTCAAGTAAGATATGTGTATAAAATGATATTAAATGTTGTAATGAATACCTAATTATTTATCTTATAAGAGTGTTATTTATAATAAATTTATGAATTTTTACCCAATTGGACCTAAACTGTATAATTTTTTTGTTAATTTGTTTAGGATTCCTAATCCATTTTATACTTTAACCTTACTAATTATATTAACTGATATATTTTTGCCGACATAATACCACTTTATCTAGTTGGAAACAATCTCGGTCATATAATACACTAATTATTAACTATGATAGGTTAGTTAATTCAATATTGAAAAATGGCTACAAAAAAGTATATTATTTAAGTGAGATAATTTACAAAAATTATCAATAATGAAATGAACAACTTTTAACAGAATAATGTGAAGATTTTACATTTTAGAAATATAATTAATATTAATAAAAAAATTAAACGACTTGTTAGTTATACTTTAGACGGTTCTGAAATTATTTTCTTATCCGACTACATCAGTGGAGTGGGCTCATTTGTTGGGCTGTGCTACTACTACTGTTTCCCTTGAGTTGAAACTTGAGGAATTGATATTCACACCCTGCAAGTTTTAAAAAAACTATTCTATTTAAAAACTATTTTTTATAACTGAAATTGTTTAAAAAGTGCTACTTGACATTGTTAAAAAAATTATAGCAATTAATTTTGGTAATGTACAAAAAATAAGAGAAGAAAAATTAATAAGATAAAGTAAAAAGACTAAGATTGATAAAAGGAAGAGAGCATGAGGGTTGAGTTTTTCATGTTCTGGAACAACAATTTAATTACATTAATGTATATGTGTGGATGCATGGATGGTAGAAAACACAGAAGAGAGTAGTCTGGATAATGATGATAAATGAAAAGAAATTTTAATTATAATTTAAGTGGATTGTAAAATTTAGTATTTTAATTGATTTTTATTAAAATAATATTTATAAGTTTTATATTTTTTAATTGGATGATTTTTTTTCTTTCTAGTTTGACCTTTAATTATATCATGATTCCTTACTTATTTATAAAGAAAAAATAAATAATGATATAATTAAAAATGGATTTATTTGAATTTTATTGATAAAAAATCATTCTATTAAATATTTAAAAATTTATATTTTTTAATTGAGTTTTTATGATGCGATGACACAAATATTTGATTTTACAATCTCAAACACATTAATTTGAATAATAACAAAAGATAAAATCTTAATTATCTATAGATAATATTAATTTTTTTTGTATCTTTATATTATTGTAACACTTCACACTAGTAGAGTCATGTTACATTATAAGGTGTACCAAATAGCACCAATAATAAAGTAGTGTAAACTCTAAATATCGTTTTCTCAATTTATTTGTGTAATATTTTACTACTTTCGTAATTTACACTCAATCAGACAACAAAGTTTAAAGAAATTTTTATTTTATTTTAATCAAATAGTTTGTGTGCAAGAGAAATTTAACATAAAGTATTTATAATTGTCAAATACTATACTTCATTGACTCCATTCTCATGCATTTACAAACATCTAAATTTCAATTTCATTATAAAATTAACTCACAACTGTACTTAAATCCTATCCTATATACTTTTGACATGTGATAACTTATCAAAGTTCAATCTTTTGGATCATCAATAAGTGAAATCATGTATTTTAATACTAATGAAGAAAGCTCTAGGGGTGCAATAAGGGTTTAGCCCCACAGGTCGGCCCATAAGCCTGTAAAAAATGTGTGGGGTGGGCCGAGACATTGAACCTGTAGGCCCGCTAAAATCCAGTCGGCATAGTCTGTGACCCACGCAGGTTGACCCGCGTAAAAAAATTTGTACTTATGTATATCGGTTACTTTCCTTTTGGACTCCTGCATGAATGTTCTAAAATTTTGCATGACTGAAAAAAACAAGTATTGTGTATTTTTAATGTGCTAAAATTTGAAAAATACATGGTGTATGTCAAAGTACAAATATGAATATGATGGACATGTTGAATTATTAATTTATCATCAAACTTTCCAACATCTTTGCTTAATTTTGTTAACTTATTAAAGTTTTTCAATTTGTTGAACATTAAAAGTTTTATCATAAGATTTTTTTTTTTAAAAAAAAGGCTAGCCTGCAAGCACACATTTATGCGGGGCGGGCAAGACTTTTCAGCCCACGTTAAAAATGTAAGGTTGGCCAGCCCAGATCGCATTTTGTGAGCCAAGTGAGGGTCTGGCCTAAACGTGTCAGGCCAGTCCACATTGCCACACCTATAAAGTTTTATTCCTTTATACAATTTAGGTACTTTATTTTAGTTATAGGTTAAATAAATATTTTCCAAAATCTCGAGAATCACAATCAAGTCATGAGTTTTCAAGCCACGTTAAGCTTAGAAATCAAATACTAACATAAATTGGGAAATCATATGTATTAAGCTCACAAAATATCCAGAAAATCAATTTATTACATCTAATATCAATATAGAGGCTTAACTCTCCACAATGTAAAATCCATGGTTTAAAAAATTGAATAATAGGAAAAAAATTACAACATAGATCAGAATCAATGCATCTTCCAAGCTTCTTGGTAGCTACTCCACACTCTAGTGGTGCCTTCCATTCGCATATTTACCTCCAATTTTGTGACCTATTTTCCTTCTAAACCCAAAAAAGACAATACCCCATGGATAAGGATGAAGACCCATAGAAAAAAGAGAAAACTTTCCAACAATCTAATCAACTTGAAAGAGTTCTCTCGAATACCGTAATTTCTAAAATTATTTAATAAACTTATAATTATTTAAAAATATAAATAAAAAATAAAAATAAACAATAAAAAAATATGATAGTGTCAATTATTAAAACACTTTATTAATATTGGGTATTTCAAAATTTGGTATCAGAGAAAAAAACAACTATTAATGTATTCAAGTATTTTTCAAAAAAAATTGTATTTATAACGTAAATTTTATAAAATTATAAATTTTATATTTTTTATATCTTATTTATAAAACAATACAAATTTTCAATTAGTTTTTAATACCGCATCAAACAATTAAAACTGAAACCCACATTTCTTATTGTACATGGGAAAACTATCACATTTTTGTTGATAATTTGACCTTTTGGCTAAAATATGTTTAGAATAAGTTGAAGTACTGAGATACTTTGTAGATTTATTTTGCATAGATTCGTGAAAAAAAAAAGAAAAAAGAAAAATTGGTTTACCTATTTTGCAGAAGACAATCTCCAAAACATTCACTTAATGGCTTGTAAGTTGATTTTATTATTATGATGCCCGGCCACCATAAAAAAATATGAAGAATAAAATACCAACTTGGTCGTGGTTGTTTATCAGAATCTTAATTTAGTTATCATAATTTTTATTACTCTCAATTAGATCCATATTTTTGTAATTAAGTAATAATTAGATCCTTCTTGTCAGTATTGAACTAACACTGTTAAATAGATACCACGTATTATCTCCTTATTTTTTTGAATTTTTTGAATTTTTTGAATTTTTTGAATTTTTTTAAATTTTTTGAATTTTTTATTATTTTTAAAAAAATATTTATACACTCCAAATTTAGACCAAATATTACTTTTATATAATGTTATTTTTATTTTTATTAAAATTGATATTTTTATTAAATATTTTAATAATATTAAGTGTATTTAATATTAAAATTTTAAATATATTTATTTTAATTTGTTATAAAATTGTTTTAAAATTTTAGATTTGAATTTATAAAATTGTTATTTTTGAGTCATCTCTAAAAAATTGTTGATATTTAATGTTATACAAATATTTTGAATATAAATTTATAAATTTATAAATTTATAATTTTAAAATAAAATTTAAATAAAGTTTAATATAAAATATAATTTTAAATAAATTTAATATTATTTAAAATATGTAATAGAAATATCACTTGTAATAAAAATATCATCATAACATCTATATAAAAATTAAATTTGGAGCACATGAAATTGAAAATTTTTAAAAATATTTGGGACTGAAATCAAATCAAATTAACAAATACGAGGACTAAATTGAGATTCATATAATAATTTGACATGTGTAACTATATTAGATTGATACGTGACACACTACATACGTGACACGTGGCATAACTATTTTTTTTAAAAAATTTAAAAAAAATAAAAAAAATAAAAAAACAAGGAGCTGATACGTGATACCTACTTAACGGTGTTAATTTCATACTAACAGGAATGACCTAATTTTTATTGATTTACAAAAATGTGGACTTAATTGAGACTAATAAAAATACGAATACCAAATTGAGATTTTGGTAAAAAACGAATTAACGAATTATTTTAACCTCTTCTATATAAACTTATCTTCAATATTTCTTTTAAGGTTTTTTACTTTTTGCATCTTCACAATTTCTTTGTGCACCCAATTTCAAAATTATAATTGTCTTCCAGGAAGTTACTCCTCTGAACTATGTATTTTGAAAACTTTCCGAAATAAGTTTTTTCAAAATTTTTTTTCAAAATTTTCGGAACAAAACTTTTGAATTAAATTTTTTTAAATGATATTTTTAGAACATGATTTACGAAATCGAATTTTTGAAATATATTAAATATATTTTAAAATATTTGTTTTAAATGGGATTTTTTGAAAAACTTTCCAAACTCATAAAATGTCTTCCGAAATGCGTGTTTTTAATATACCCGGACATAAAATATAAAAATAAGAAAAAGTTGTTCAGAAGATATGAAGTATGTTTCAGAAAAAATTCAAAATTGCTTTTTTTCTTCTTTTTGCAGTAATGATGCGTTGAGACATGATAAAATTTGTACCAATAATGGTGTGGTGTAATAGTGAAACAAGTGTCATCTAAAGTGATTTGCAGCCCAATCAATTTAAACCAAATAAACAAACTCATAAACTTAAGAATCAACTGTTTCATAAAATAATAATTACATTTACAATAATAAAACCATACCAAACATAAAAATAAAAAGCATAATTTACTAAACACATATAACTGTATTGTACTTTATGTATCACATCCTTACACATAAAATTAAAATCAATTTTATTAATACAACTTAAATTTAAAAAATGTCTATTAAATTTTTAATTTATTTTAAAAAAAATTATAATGACGCATAAGAGGACTAAATTAAAAAAAAATTGCAGGTTATCTAAAAAAATGTTGGATGATAACAACACAAAATTATTAGATAATTCAGAGAACATATCCATTTGACACTTTGAACATGATTTAGCTTCTTTCATTTTTTTTTAGAAATTTATCCATAAATTCAATAAAAAAATGCACCATTTTAACGTTATGAGCCACGCAAGGTACTTTTTATGAAAACAAAAATCAATTTTGTTTTATATTTTTACATAAACACGTGATGATAATGAATTACTGATGATGTAAAAAAAGGAAGAGATAGGTAATTAAGATATTTTGAGAGGTAATAGTTGAAAATCTGTAGAAATTTAATTTTGTGTTTGAAAAATACTTTTTTTTTGGAAAATATTTAAAAATTTGATTTTTATGGTAAATTTTAAAAAATAATTTTGTAACTGTTCTTAATAAATTATTGTTCATTTGCCTATTTTGGTAGCCAACTTTTTTGCATTTGAGGATTATTGTGTTCCTAACATCTCGCTCACTCACTCAGTTGAGGAAGAACACTTTGTGGTTTTTGTTGTTATAAATTGTAATAATCCAAAGATTGTTCGAGAAAAGACCAGAAAAGGGAAAGATGGTGGTGCTGTCGTCGTCGGAGGATGAATTCGACGAGGAGCCCGGCGAGGTCATCGAATCGGCGCCGCCGCAGAAGGTGGGGGAAGAGAGGCAACTCAGAGGTTTCAAGAAGAAGCTTCTCAGACACGGACACGGGTGGGAAACCCCTAACTTCAACGACGTCGTAACAGGTTAGTCACCACCACCGGCCACCGTGGCTCTATTTTTTTACATTCTATCGATATAAATTAGTTATCAATGCAGTTCACCGTGTTGGAGGAACATTGGTCGACGGAACGGCGTTGGGTTCTTCCACTAGAGACACGGATCAACCCTTGACGTTTACTCTCGGCAATGGTGACGTTCCTGGGTTGGACCGTGGGATTACGAGTATGAAGAAAGGGGAGGTGGCATTGTTCACATTACCTGCAGATGGTGAAGGTGATGTTTGGCGTGATTCCGACTCTGTTGTGCAGTTTAAGGTCGAACTCCTTTCGTGGATGAGGGTGGTGTATGTATGCAAAGATGGTGGAGTTATCAAGAAAATTGTGGAGAAGGGGAGTGGGAACGACCGCCCTTCTGATCTCGATGAAGTGCTTGGTAGTATTCTACCACTACCTTGTTGTGCCTGTTTATGCTTCTTTCTTTTTCCTTGCATCAATTGAACATATCACTAAGTAGAGAGTTGTATGTTAGAATGTGATTTTCACAGCCACCGAGTATGTCGATCAACTGAGACACAGTTAGTTTAATTAGTGGTCTGGAGATTAGGTTTGAGTTTGTAACTGTGGTTTAAATATTTCAAGGAGAGTTATTTGGCTCTTGGTTGTGGTGTTATGATTTTTTATTGTGGAGGATACCAAAAAGAATAATCTAACTTCCATATTTTGTTGGTGTACAGATTTTTCACTATATTAACTTAGTAATAATGGGCTTAGATAAGTGGATATTTCGAAAAGGTAGTATTCTTATGGCATGTGGTGATCCATGATCAGATGGCAGTGTTAACAATCTTTACAATAGGGCATTTTAATTAAGTTCCTATAGTTGCACATTTTGATGTTTTTTGTAGCCGTATTGCTCTGGGCATGCAGTGAAAATTTTGTCAGCTAATTAGTTTGTGTTGGATATTTTGCCACTGCAGTGAAGTATCAGGTGGCACTAGTTGATGGCACCGTTGTTGAAGAGACACCTGAAGGAGGAGTTGAGTTTTACGTGAAGGATGGTATGTTGTTCACGTAGCTCTCTCTCTTAGATTTCATGTAATAGGGAGTATAGTTTCATTTTTCATCTCACAGTTTGTTTGACTAATAATGGTGCTGGTTGAAGGTCATCTTTTTCCGATTTTGCCAAAAGTGATCATGACTATGACGAGGGGAGAAAAGGCCGAATTAATTGTCCAACCTCAGTGTATGTTTTTTGCTCCTCTCACCTGCCTAAATTTCCATATTTTTTGTCTTTTCTGGTAATCAGATGAATGGTTTTTTGTATTGGCCTATATTTCCTCATTTTGTTGAGAGTTGGGACACATCAAACTTTGGTCTCAAAATAGGAGCCTGATTTGTGTAACAATCCCTGTAATCCATTGAAATGTTTATGCTTCTCTCCTAGTCAGTTTTAGTTCGCTAGCACTTTGGTTACTTTTACCATAATATTCCTTGTTAAATAGACCAATGTAGGGAACTGCCCACGTCCAACATTTGGCATAATTCTTTATTATAAACTGGGGTTCACCCGTTTAACCTTATTAGTTTTTACTGCTTCTTTCAAGTTCTGTTTGGAATTACGCTTTTATTTACTATCTTGAGGGGTCTTGTAGTTTGATGACTCGGATGATTAATTTTGAATTTATTTTATTTGGTTACTGCAGATGCCTTTGGGGACACGGGAAGAGACTCTGGAAGTGGGCTCTGTCCAATCCCTCCAAATTCAGTACTGCATGCTAATATTGAATTGGTGTCCTTCAAGCCTGTCATAAATGTTACTGGTGACTCCAAGGTGCTTAAAAAGATATTGAAAGAAGGGGAGGGTGCTTTCACAGCCGACGAGTGTGCACATGTTACTGGTAAAAATTAAAAAAAAAAACACACTCAAGCTAAATAAGCTCAACCACCAGGGTTGAGGGGTTATTAATGTAGTTGACTTGAATCAGAACAGATCTAGAACTGTAAGGATATGGATTGTTGTTGTATGATGTGAGAAGAAATTTCAAATCTATGGTCATGGTCAGATTATAATCTATATTATTAGACTCTTGTGTGACTGTAATTTTTCTATTTCCGATTTCATGCATCTCCTTCAATGTTAAAATTATTAACATATATAAGTAGTAAATCATATAATCTATTGTTACTGAATTGTGATTCTAGTTTTAAATTGAAACACGATAATTTACCAAAAATTGTGATGAAAGAATAATTCAGTTCATACACCTCCTATATTAAAATAATGAGTTGTTGTTGGCTAGTTTCCTGTTATTATTCCCAAATCTAGTGTCGCTTGCTGTTATTGGGGACAGGAGTTAATGTTCTTTTTACCGTGTTATTTGCCCATTCAATTTCAAATTTAAAGGAAAGGAAGAAGGCTCAGTTGAATAATTGCTTTTGATGAAATTCCTATTGCAGTCAGCTTCACAGCTATGCTAGAAGATGGCACGGTATTTGAGAAAAGGAGAACTGGTGAAGAACAACCCTTGGAATTCATAACTGATGAGGGTGAGGTTTTTCTTATCCTATTTTAGCTACACTCTTTTGCACGTTGTTTGTTATAATATGAAAATATCTTATCATAAATATCTTATATTATGCTCTAGGGTTAGTTTCTTAATTTCCTCATCATTTCTTAAGATTGACTATCATCTTTCCTTATGTATTCATGATTTGTTCCCTAATAAGTTAATATTATGAGTAGTATACACAAGGGTTAGTGATCAAATTTTAATGAAAATATCAAACTCATCAAGAAAATATAAGACGATCTCAATCAGTATTGATTCTTGTGCCCTATAACTAAATCACCATAATTTCAACACATACATTTTCCCCCTTGCTTGGGGATGAACTGAGGATTTTTAGAATTATGACATCAAGGAGGTGATGATAATAGTGTTTTTATTTTGTTGTCTGTAGAACAAGTGATTGCTGGTCTAGATCGAGCTGTGGCTACTATGAAGAAGGGTGAGAGGGCCATTATTTCCATACATCCTGAGTACGCATTTGGAAATGTTGAAGTGAGACGAGATCTTGCTATTGTTCCACCAGGCTCAAATGTAGTCTATGACGTTGAGATGATGGATTTTATCAAGGTAATTAGAAAAAAATCTTCCCCTTGTCAATTTGAAAATGTGAAGAACTTTGTTTTTTCGATAACTATGATGGAAACTTGTATCATTTACCGAAGAGTGGAGAAAACCAAAATGAGTTGCAGTATGATTTGGTTTTTCTTGCTTTGTATAGTTTGTTCGTTAGATACATGTCTTTATGTTTTCTGTGCAGCATTGCTTTCAATACTTCTAACTTTTATCTGATTTAAAGGAAAAAGCACCATGGGAATTGAATAGTAAGGAGAAAATTGAGGTGGCTGGGAGGAAGAAAGAAGAAGGAAATGTACTATTTAAAGGTGGCAATTACCTCCGAGCAGAGAAGAAGTATGAACAGGTAAATCCTTGACTTGTGTTGGTTTTGGGTTTTAAGTTTTATTAAAGATTCCTTTAGTCTGGGACATCTGCCCAATCCATGATACCTTGTTCTCTCTCAGGCGGTTGATTTTCTTAGTGACGATGGATCCTTTGGGTTCGGTGAGCAAAAGCAAGCTGACGCACTGAGAGTGTCATGCTGGTTGAATGGTGCAGCTTGTAGCCTTAAACTTAATGACTTTAGTGGAGCAATCAAACTATGTTCGCAGGTAACGGTCAATAAAGTCATGCATAAGATTTGAACCAGCAATTCTATAAACAGATTGGCTAATTGGAGAGAATAATAACTATGGGTGGGAGAAGTGATAACAAATTGGGATGTAAAGGAATTAAGAATAGTTCTCATCAGGTTCATGATCTGCTTTTTTTTGAATTATATGTTGAGTTTCTTGAAGTATCTGGCTGGTATGCAATAGGGAGAGAGAAACTATTTCATTCATTGCAAAAAACTGTGAATTGATGGATATTGGAGAAACAGAAATGGATTTTTTCTGTAATTAGGCTTGGTTTTTTAGGGTGTAGCTTCTGCTTAAGTTCCATTCTTCCTGCTGAATTCTTGCTTTCACCTCCTTCTCTCTCTTTTCTTTTAACACTTTAACAGGCTTTCACATTTGTCACTCTTCTTTCCATTACTGTTACATGTCTGGACAATTAAATGTAATGCCCTGTTTGCATCCCCTTTTTCCTTGTCTCTTGCTCACTCTGGGTCAATAATACACCATAATACGGCTGCTCACCCACACTCTAGTATTACCAGGGTATCTGTATGACTTTATCTATCAATTATATTCTGCTAAATTGTTTCATCTGCTGACGGTGCATAAATGGTTGGTAATGTACTTGTGGAAGGGTCCTTTAACACTTGCGCTGAGGTTTGAGATTTTTCGTGACATATTTTAACAAATATTTTATTATTTTTGTCTGCTAAAGTCACTTTCTTACATGTTTCAATTAAGAGAAGAATCACACTATGTCTTTTCCAATTTCTATATGTAACACAGTATGGGCTTAGAAAATTGTTACATTACCATGTAAAAGTACTGACAAACTTATAGAACAGCCAAAAAGCTAAATAACATACTCCGGTGTCATTAAGCTTCTCACTATCTGAAAATATGGGAGAGGGTAATTGTACACAATGCTTGCAAATATGCAAAGATGTTATTTCCATATTTGAATCCTTGACCAATCGGTCACTAAGGCACAAGAACTTTACCATTCCCTCTGAAGTTATAAAACAGTTAAGAAGTGAAAAAATTCAATATATATTGGAAGCTTATTGTATGCTGATGCTAGAGAGCGCTAACTAGGAAAGGAAGGTTTTGTATCATCTCATCATTCAACATCTAAGATGTAGGCCTAGGTTATAAGAGTAGCTATCACATTGAATTGCTTACTCTTTTCTCAGGTGCTTGATGTTGAATTTTGCAACGTGAAAGCTTTCTACAGACGAGCACAAGCATATATAGAAACTGGAGACTTCCTATTAGCAGATTTAGACATCAAGAAAGCTCTTGTGGCGGACCCACAAAACAGGTACTTAAATAAAGGGGTTGATTCTCCTGACGAGAGCTTACTGCTAGATTAAAAATGCGTGTGCTCATTACAGAAACATTTTTTTTTTTCATTTTTCAGGGAGGTAAAGGTAATTCAAAAGAAATTGAAGCAACTTCAAGCTGACAAAGACAAAAAAGATGCGAAGCTATACGGAAACATGTTTGCGGGTAAAACAAAGGACTCGTCTATGGCTATAAAGGTAAATATTGTTTAGACTTAACGACGACTCATTTCTGCATGTGTATTTGAATTGAGGAATTCTCGTCTTAAAGTCCCGCATACCTATTCTTTTTGGAGAAAATATGGTAGATGTAGGGTTGGTTGAATGAATTAATAGACACTCTTCAGAAAAAAAGAAAAAAAGCTAAAAAAATATGAGAGATAAAATAGTCTAATTTAAGCATGAATTTCATGTAAGGACCTATGGTGATAAGAATATCGTAACAGGTTGGACTTATGCTCACTCTTTTCTATTTGATTAAAATTAAAACGTGATTTTGAGACAGTTGAAGGTCCCAATTCCTGCTGTGTGGATCTAGAGTCAGATTGTATGTGTATGGACTAGTGGATTTTTCATCAATGGTCGAAGCTTAACTAGAAGAGGATCTATTTTAGCTCCCTAGGCTCACATTTAATATTGTGGACATTTCTTTGTATCTAATGATTGCTTGGGAATCTATGAAGCTATCGTCGGTGCTACCGAAACATTCAATTTCCTAGTTTGGCTTGATGCATCGGATAAAGAAAGATTTCAACAATTTATATGTTGTCACTGTAGGATTTGTTTATCATTTCTTTCCTTTTTCATTTTGTAGTTCTTAATCTTTGTGGCTTGTTATTATTATATAAACACTCAATGTTCTTGCTTCCACATAAATTTTATTTGTAAATGAAACTCTTACTCTTCTGAAACAGAGACCGAAGGTTGAGAAAGACTAGGGAAAACGAAGATGGAGCAAGAATGGAAGAGGACACAGTTGCTGATAGCGCAGTGATTTAACAGTTAGTTTGTTGTTGTTGAACCTGTATAGATTATAGTGCAAAGCTTCCATTAGCAAAAATTCGTTGTAGAAGATGGAACTTGCAAATTTAATTCGAACGGTAATCTACATGCTCGAATAGAATACATTAATTTTTACCATCATTTATACCAATTCCAATTAGCATCCAAATCTTGTTTATTTGTTGAAGCATTTATTCTTTATATATCATTAGTTGGCTAACTAAAGAAGGGTCATTATTGGTGGTAACATCACTTTGGTTGGCATAGAATAGCAGAAGACAGTGTTTTTCCTTTGCATGGTTTAACTCTGACAATTGCAGTAATAGGTTGAGTTAGATAGAATCCGTGTCTAATTTGATTACAAAATTATTTAAATTAAAGATAAGAGAAAAATGAAGGAACAATATAAATTAGAAGTAGATTTTATTTTATTTCATTCAATCTACAAGAAAATCATTCAAATATTAAAAGAAAAGTAACATTACAATATACTGGCAGCTTCCTCAAATTGGTGTTGGTGAATATATATTATTATTCATCATGTCTAATTTGGGTACTAAGCATTATGGAAAATATTGAGATTTCAAAATATTTAAAATGTTCGGAATTTTAATTACTTTCAACTATTTTTTTCTTATCTTTAGTAATTTTTTTCTAAAGAAAGAAATTCATTTGAATTTTCTTTTTTAAACTCTTATAGTGTGTCTGTCCTATTATTTTAGCTTATTTATTTAAAAAAGTAAGGTGAATCCAACACTTACTGTAAATGTTCTTAAAAAATGATTTTTTTCTTTGAACAAAACTCGAAATACGGTAGACTTTAAAGAAAACTATATTTGCAAAGAATTAAAATATATTTAAGCATACAATAATTAGATAGGGAAAAAATTAATGTTCAGAAAAAAATATTAAATTAATAAACATATTATTAATTTAAAGACTAAAATATTATAAATGTGAAATTTTACAGCATTAAAATATTAATCATTTAATTAATATTTATTTAGAGTTTTTTTTTTTTTTCCTTCCAAGAACATGATTTTCAAAAGTTTTAAAATTTCTCTTCAAACTAATCTAACTCCGCAAGGAGGCCAAGTAGAATATAATCAAAGATTTCTTCTTCAAATATCAAACATGCACACTATCCGAACAATCGACATATTAAATTTAAATGTTAAGTGTCAAAATTATTACATATATTATGTAATATTAATTGTTATAAATATCTATATTTATATATAAAGATTTTTTTTATTTGTGTCCATTTTATTTTTCAATTTTATCATCTAAATAAAATTACAATCTTTAAGTGACTGTTTTTTTAAATTTAACAATTTTTTATTTAATCATTTTTAATTAAAAAATTACCTGTAAAATAAATAAAAATTATTTACAAACCTATTTATAAAAATTATTTATATTTATTTTATAAGTATAACATAATAACAATAATAATAATTTTATTATTTTTTATTATAAAAAAATGAAAGAGAAAAAACGCGTGCATGTATTTTCTTATCGTCTAAGATAAAACAAACTTGGAAGACACAAACATGTACTACTATTACAAATAATCTAATAATTATTTTATCTTATCATTTCATTGCCATCAAACAAATTATTAATAAGTTTTAATAAGTTATCATTACCATTAACCATCTTTTTGATGTACGATCTTATTAGACAAATAATTAGGAAAACCTCTCAGAGACCACAAAAATGACTATAGAAAGGTAATTTACTTTGTAAACTATAAGAAATCACTTTTTTCTTAAGTTAATATATTGGACATTTTAAAATAAAAAGATGAAAAAAAAAAGTCAGAGAAGCTTGATGGGCCTGAGATACCAAACCCGAAACATATTCGGATCCATCCAATCCAATCCAAGTCCGCGCTTAAACCTCAAAACAAAACCTAACTAATAACTATGGCCGCCTTGGGTTTCTCTTCTACCCTAAACCTCTTTCCCTTTCTCTTTCTCTTCCTCTTCCTCCTCTTCTTCTCTCCCTAAACCACTCTCCAAATTGCGTTGCGCGCCGTTTTGGGGTGAGGCTCCATGGTCGAAACCTACAGGGTAAGGTCCGTTGATTGGAGACCTTCGCCGGTGGTGGCACTAGCCACAACCATCGACGGCGCCCGAGTTGCCGCGGCTCGCCAAGATGGCTCGCTTGAAATCTGGCTGGTTTCTCCCGGCGCCATCGGCTGGCACTGTCAGCTGGTAACTACCTAACTAACTCATAACTTAAGGCGATCCTTTTTTCTCTCGATTCTGTTCTCTGTGAGTGTTTGAGTGAGTTCTGATGCATTGGTTTTGGCAATTGCAGACTATTCACGGAAGCCCTAACGGAAGAGTGACGTCGCTTGTTTGGTGCCCTGGCGGCGTCGACGGAAGCCGTTTGTTTTCGTCCAACGTCGATGGAACGGTTTCTAGGTGGGATCTTTTCAACTTGAAGCAGGAGGTATATCATATAATGGAGTTATCTTATTTGGCAATGATCGAAGCACCAATGTGGACATTTTTACGTGTTTCTTTCTTGCTGTAGAGTGAGGACCAATACTAACTGAAACACCAATTTAGAGACAGTCCTATTCCTCAGAGGGTTAGGTTACGTGTGGTTCTTGGTTGTTTTATTGAATATGTTTTTGGTTTGTTGTGTGGGTAATGTTTAGGGTGTTACGAATGACTGATTTTCTTGTTTTTTTTTTTGAAAGTTGAATTGTTTGAGTTTATTGTGTGGGTTGACTAATTGTACACGTGGTGCTTGCAGACAGTGCTGAAATCTGAAGTCTCAATCTGGCAAATGGCGATGAAGTTTCCTGTAGATGACAAGGTAAATGATGAGAGTAAGGATGGACGTATGGGGATGGTGACCGAAAATGGTAACGGTTTCCATGATTTTGGTGAACATGAGAGCAGTGATAGTGATGATGATTCTCATTCGCCTGGTCCTCTTGAGCGTTCTTATAGGGAGCTTCCACGCGTGGCGATTGGTTTTAATGATGGAAGATTGAGAATCTATGAAATCTCTGACACTGATGAATTTATTCTTGTAAAATCTTTCCCCCCGGTCACAGGTGAGATTTTCCTCGAGTTATTTGTCGTGTAGCAGTTTTCCAATTTGGTATGTGTGTGCCCATTAAGAGTTTGCTTTTTTTTTTTTACGGTTTACAGGACGAGTTTTAAGTGTGACTTGGAGTGCCGATGCTAACTACATATATTCAGGAAGCAGTGATGGGTATGTATTGAATTTATGATTGATAAAAAGATCACTGTGTGCGCTGCTAAAGTTGCTTGAAGCTTAGCATCAATTTGTTTTTGTCCTTTATAGAAGCCAAATTGTATGCTCCATTTTGCAAAAAAAAAATGACTAGATCTATCTAGCAACATAGTCTACATTTTATTAGTGGTGTCCGAGTGTACCCTTATTTATTTTTCTTGTCTGACTCTTAACAGTTTGATTCGTTGCTGGAATGCTACATTGGGCAATGAAGTCTACAGGATTACAGCTGGACTTGGAGGGTTGGGCAGTGGGCAAGAACTTTGCATATGGTCATTACTGTCTTTAAGGTGATAGCATGCTTTGTTGAATTGTCTTTGAATTTACTAATATGAATACATCTGCAATCCACGTACACGATCTTGTTATAACTTTGATGGTAGATTTCTTCCAATTTGCAAACTCTTGTCGCTCATTAGATAGTCATTTTGTAGGAATGGTACACTTGTCAGTGCGGACAGCAGTGGTAGTGTCCAGTTTTGGGACAGCCAACATGGAACCCTCTTGCAAGCACATTCTTTACATAAGGGACATGTATTTGCTCTGGCTGCAGCTCCTACTCATAATAGGGTGTTTTCAGCTGGTTCTGATGGTCAGGTAACACGTTTTATTAGTTGTCAATTCTTGTGAAACCGTAGTAATTCATCTTCGAAGTTGAAATTGGCTTCTTATGTTCGCTTTTGATGTTATTTGGAAACTTACCTTTGACCTCACGCATTATTTTCTTCACACATGTATACGATGTTATTTTCACTGTTGTCTTGTCATTGTTGAGGTCAAATTCAAGTAGTGACCGTATATTTTCCTCAGCATTTTTTATCTTGTCCATTAATATGTGGTGTTGCCACATGGAAGTGTATAAGATGTTTTGTTGTTCTCATTGTCCACACACACAAATGCCAAAATGCAAATAATAGTAGAGTTAAATGGTTTAAATAGTATAATGATAAAGAATAAATGAACAGAAATCAGAAGTTGAACCACTAGAGAGGTAGTTCCATTCCATTTTCTTGTGTAGGATGTTTGGCACTTGAAGTAATGAACTTCTTGCCAAGGATCGAAGATGATTGCTATGACCTTTTTGGGTCAATGTGTAGCTGTGCATTTTCGTCAATACAAGATAACAATGATGTTTTTCAAACACTGATATTTATAGTCATTTGGTTTTTAATATTTAGCATTTAGTGTAATTTTGTCATGTGCACTGCGTGCATTGGATGTGTTCGTGTAGGTTAGATAAGCATGATTTAGTGAGACAGTTGAAAAGGAAGATTAAATATACATGTTAAAATAGTGTACAGCTTTAGCTTGGTCTTGTATTTCTACTTTTATTCAAAAGCAAGTCATAGTGTTCTCCATTACTTTACAGGAAAATTATTGTATATAGCTGTTTGGTTATGTGTTACCTATGCTGCATCATCTAATGTATGTGTAACTGTTTCTCGAATTGTTCTTGGTCAAGGTCCATTGTTGGTCATATTTTAGGGTGTCTAATTTATTGAGTTCTGAATTTTGTATTCTCTCAAGAGTAATGTCAGCATATGGTTCTGTTATTCTTTATTCATTAATTTTTGAATCAATTAGGGTTATTCCTTACTTTGTCTGTTACAGGTGTGAAGTATAATAATGTTGGTTTAGTTTATTTTGTTTGCAGGTTATTCTTTACAAGCTTTCTGATAGTCAGGCAGCATCCGCTGATGATGTCAACTATTCTTCTATGACGAAGAGATGGATCTATATTCACCATGTAAGGTCTCATACACACGACATCAGGGCCCTTTCTGTTGCTGTACCGATAAGTCCTGAAGGTCTATATTTTTTGTTATTTATCCTTCATATATTTATTAGCTTGTTTGGATGAGCTTTTTAAATTTTTTGTTTTAATGAGAAAAATTGAAATAGTTTTCCAGAAGTTCTTTTGAATACCAAAAACAAGTGTTTTTTGCTGTTGAAAAGTTTATCCAAAGAAGCAGTATCTTTAGTTTTTGTTTATATATTTTCCATTTTCTGTTACTTAGCTGTGCTTTTTTGTGTAGGTGATATTAACCCTGAAATTAACCCAGAGAAGAGGATTAAGAGAAGTCGAGGTGCCAGGAAGCCCACTGATTTTAGTTACCATAAGTGGGCTCATTTGGGCGTTCCCATGCTTATATCAGCAGGGGATGACACAAAACTTTTTGCCTACCCAGTCAAAGAATTCACCCAGTTCCCTCCTCACGACATCTGTCCGGCACCCCAAAGGACACCCATTCAACTAGTGCTCAATTCTATTTTTAATCAATCCAAAATGCTTTTAGTCCAATCATCAAAGCACATAGATGTTCATTTGCTACCGCTTAAAAATGTTTCCACCCCTGGGGGCCTTACAAAGACCGAAATAGTTGCTCGAGTCAAGAGTAAGGCATCTCGAAAGATAATTTGCAGCACCATTTCTAATTCAGGGGCGCTCTTTGCATACTCTGATCATAAAAGGCCTAGTCTTTTGGAACTGAGAAGGTGTGAAGTGGGAAAAATCACATGGAATGTTGATAGAAGGGAGCTTCCTCAGAGATTACCATTTGCCCACTCTATGGTTTTTTCTCACGACTCTTCCAAGTTGATAGTAGCAGGTTGCGACAGAAGGATATATGTAAGCCAGTGACATGCTTCATATCTGTTCATAGTTAATTTTGTGTTTTATGTGGAGTATGGTTGCTTAATAGTGGAAGATCTTTTTGCTTGTCAGAATTTCTGAACATGTCCAAAATGTGGTTGTTATTAATATTCTTGCCCCTTCTTTGCTTGACCTCGGTTACTGTTTGCACCTAAACCTGAAGATTGTTGTTAGGGAATGTACTTTGTTTGATATTGCTCTACAGATAGGGTCTGTAGTCTGACCCAACTGTGAATCTGCCACATCCTCCTAGAAAAATCTACAGAAGTTTTTCTTTATTATTTGTGATTTATTGACATTCTGCCTGCAAATGCATGATCAGTTATTGTATAATGTTATTCTTTGCTATACATTGGTTTTCATAGCATGTAGTTTATCTATTGATTAATTTACTTGTCAGTAATTTCCAAATTGTTTTGTTAAAATATTATGATCTTAAGTTGTAAAGATGTATGTTTTGTTGATACTTTTTGCTTTTGAACAATGCCCTCTTCACTTGCAAATGCATGAGTACTTGTTCTTGTTGTTTGCTATATGGTTTCCTAATATATATTGGTTTGTTCAGTTAACTTCTAAGTTTATTTATTTATTGGTTTGTTTGTCAGTGGTTTCCAAATTGTTTTAATTATTATGATCTTAGGCTGTAAAAATCTGTTTTGTTGAAACATAACGGTTTTAAATGCTGTAGGTTGTGGATGTTGTGAAGTCTGAGTTAGTGCATACTTTTACCCCCCGTCGTGAGTCTCAGGATGAGGATTTGCCTCCAACTGAGCCACCAATAACGAGATTGTTTTCTAGTTCTGATGGGCAATGGTTGGCAGCTGTGAACTGTTTTGGGGATATATATGTATTTAACCTGGAGATACAAAGGTGAGGTTTCTAATTTGCTTAATCTTTCCTTTTTAACTCTGGATACCCATTAATGCAACTGCTGCTTCTCTGGAGATAGCTGGTCATTTTATTTTTGATAAGAAATTTGAAAATAAAATGAACTTTTGGGGAGACACAAATAGTTGTTGGACAATCTTCATAAAGCTTTGATTGGACGTTTGCTACTTTTGCCGTGGTAGTTCTGTAGTATAACGTCTTCTGATTAGGTGTTGTAAAATAGCAAAGGGTGTTATTCTTTCTCCTCTTTTGTCTGGTGTGCTTTTCTTCTGGCATTGATTGCATGAATTATTTGATATTGATATCTTGTTGTAATAAACCTGCTTGTGTTGCAGCCAGCACTGGTTCATTTCAAGATTAGATGGCGCCTCTGTTACAGCTGGTGGATTTCCACCCCAGAATGACAACGTTTTGATAGTTACAACATCATCAAATCAAGTGTATGCACTTGACGTAGAGGCCAAGCAGTTAGGGGAATGGTCAAAACGACATACTTTTGCTCTTCCTAGGAGATATCAGGAATTTCCTGGTGAAGTTATTGGGCTTTCATTCCCTCCAGCAGAAGCTTCATCTTCTCCATCGGCAATATCATCTTCGGTTGTTGTCTACAGCTCCAGGTATATGCCTTTTTCTTTTCATTGTTAATACGAAATTGACAACTTCCATTTGTGGAATTATCAATATTTTTTACATGTTATGAGCGCCCTATTACTTTATTACTCGTGCCCCCTTTGTTTTAGGTATTCTTTAAATTATGTTGTTGTGAAGCTTCATATATATATATATATACATACTATATGAAGAATTTCGTCCTGTTTAGTAATTCCGTGATATACATAGTTTTTTAGATTTGCTCCTACGTTTGTCTCTGTTTTTCCTGTTTTAGATCTTCAACAAACAGACAGTAATGTGATATCTATGTCTGTTGGTTTCAGACACATGATACATGTAAAGTTAACCCTTAAGTCAGTTGGTTTCAGAATTGTGATATTATTAAACCATTCCTGATTCAAATTAGAACTACGAAATATTTTTGTTTTTCTATTTATTTATTTTGGATCATTTTCTCATGTTTCAAAATTATTCCATGTTCAGGGCAATGTGCTTGATTGACTTTGGTTTGCCTGTGGAGCAAGATGAAGGTGATATGCTTAACACACAAGATTCAAGGGCTGGGAATTTACAATATTTTAGTGTTAAGAAGGGGACTAAGAGGAAGTTTGAAGTTTTACCAATAGATAAGCCTGTTAGGAGGAACTTTCAAGTTCTACCATTAGAGAATCCTGTTTTATTTTTAGCTCATACGTCAAAAAATTCCTTATTTATAGTAGACAAACCATGGTTGCAAGTGGTCAAGAGTTTAGAAGCCCCACCGGTCCACAGACATATATATGGGACATGAGCTTTAAGCAACTTAGAGAATTGTTCTCAGCTTTGAGGGGATATGATGGGGATAAAAGTCCCTTGTTTTTCTTTTTTGTCTCTTCATGGTTGGGAGGATCTAGAATCGTGTATTGTGTTATCATAATCAATTTTGTTCCATTAGTAATAGCTTCAATTTACATTTTTTTATCTACACAATTTCTGTACTTTTACTCTTGATCAATTCCCAGATTAATTTTGGCTGCTTTTATGTATTATAATCTTGACACTTCTCAGGCTACATGATTATTATGTAATTAAAATTTCATATAAAAATAGTTTGTTGTATAAACTAGGACTTCATCAATATGTGTAGTAGGGATAGCTTTCATAACAAGATTTCGGGCGATTTAGTTGTAATTATATCCTTTTAATTTGAAAGTTCTTTTCTTTTCCTTGATTTTCTCTGAAGTATTTTGGAAATTGCATAAAGGCTGTTACACATGCCTAGTGTATTGATCGGATGGAGTAAATAAAGAGTAAACTGAAACTATTTTCAGTAAACTCAAGATGAGTTGTGGATAGGATATACTCGTATGACACATGTAATAAAATTAGAAGAATGTATTTAGTTTTACATCTAATAAATATGTTTAAATTTCTCTAGATATTTAATAGTTGTTCTCGTCATTAAAAACTTGCGTAGGAATTGTGTTTGGGAGAATCTGGAAGCAACTTAATTTTTTATATTTAGAGTTTTGTAGTTGGGTGTATAAGTTGGAAAGCTACGCGAGTGTTCCATGGTTGGCATCGAAAGAGTTGGAAGACTGTAATTTCGAATTAGAAAGATTAATTAAATGGTAGAGAATAAAGTAAGAATGACAGGTGAAATAATGTGTTTGTCCGTTTCCAAATATCTGAGTTATTTTGTAGTAGATCCATGCAGTTGGTTGGAGTCTGAGGATATAAAAACTACGAATAAAAGATTTTGTTGGATATCGTAGCAAAACAAAAGTTGAATAATTGTACCGAGTGTTATGAATGGATGAGATTTGAAGTGGGATAGTTTTCAGAAGGTGGTGGGGCTGTTCCGAAAATGAAGGTTGGCTTTTGGTTTGATTTGGATACATTGTCCATTTGGGGTGTGAAGTTAAGTTTACCTTGCCACATTTACCCACCCAAAGTGGTTGTGAGCTAGGCTGGCACTGGCTGTGGCTCAACTTAATAAAGTGGGTCACTACTCATTACTAGGCCTTTGGATTTGATATATGCTAAGTTCATGGTGGTGAAGTGACTTTTCCTTTTCCTCTGCCTCTCTTCCTACCTAGCTGTGTTCAGTGGTGAATTAGTTAATTCAGTTTTGTTTTGTGTTTATTATTACTGGAGAAAAAGGAAGAACAGTGAATACCATATGAGGAAGGGTTTGTGAATAGTATCAAAAGAACACGACCTGGGAGGTCCCAGAGATGCCTGCCACTAATGACAACAAAAGAAAATGGAGGACACAAACCTTATTCAGTTTCCTATATTCTCTTAGGTTGCTCCCAATACCATAGGCAGCAGTAGCATACGAGCACATTAAAAAAAAAGGGGTAAAATTACAACATAAGAGCTTTTCTTTTTTAAAATATTTTGAAAAAAAAAAAGGAGTTCCTTTTGCCTTTGCCAGACATTGAGTAGCTTCTCTCCTTTGACATCCATTCTTCTGGTCTCTCTTTCCACAGCAATGCAGCAACAACAGTGACAAGGGCTACATCAAAGTAAACTCATTTCCCTTCTTCATCAAAACCACCTGATCAGAACACATAACAAAACCCTTGTTAGCATATTTTCCCATCACTCCTCTCTCACTAACAAAACAAAATGATCTTCACCTTCTTCCTCTGACCCAAGTTTTCCAGCTAGAGACCTCTCCAAGAAACTGAAGTGCTTCTGGAATTTTGTCTTTTTCTGCACAGATCAATAAATTTAGCTCAACGCAATCAAAATTTTCCATGCAAAGGCCTAATGCTTTTACTTATAACATAACAGAAAAATTTGACAAAATAATCAGCACTAGAACTTGAGTTGTACCTTTATTCTTGTCGCAGATACGCATTGAGAAAAATCCAATGCACTCTCCACTTCTCCATTCCCGGGGAAACTCTCTTGCTTCTGCTCAACAACAAAAGAACCAACCCATTAGCAATTTTTTTTTTTTTTGACTGCTAAGCAGAAACCATTGGCGCATACAGTGAAATTAACCTTGTTACTCTCCACGGGATAGTTGAAAAACGGAGAGCTTGCAGTGTCATCGAGAGGTGAAGACTGTTGACTTCTGCCATATTCTTTGACCTTCTTCTCTTTGGTTGTAGAAGAAAGGCAAGGATACCAATTCTGACAACAGTATTCGTTATCATAATGTGGAGGCCCAGAAGAAGCATCAGACACCATGGACAAATCTTCCTCAGACTCCTCCTCCATTCTTCCTCCCTTTCCTTCATCCTCCACCACCCCACTTCTCCTCTGCAAGTAATTTTCAGAAAGAGAAGATTGGTCCAAATAATGGGTCCAACCGGATTCACTACCACTACTGTATTGTGAAGCAGAAGATATATGATAATCCATTCAACCCTTTTTCTTTCTTCTATACTACAACCAGACACGAAGGTTGGTGTTGTTTTTATAGATGTTCAATCTGTCTGTCTGATACGAAATATGATCAAGTGAAAGATGAAAGATGAAAGATGATATAGTAGTGGTAGAGAACCTAGACTTGTGCTTCTTCTTATGTAGTTCTTCTTCTGAGCAGAAGAAAGAAAAGGAGTAAAAGGAGGATTGATAAAAAAAATAATAAGAAAGAGAGAGGAATTGCCTAAGAATTGTAAACTGGTTCTGTCCTTTTGCACAATCCTTTCGCCTTCTTATTTTATCTTTATGCGAATGAATCAATATTGCCAGTTGGCCTTGTGAACGTGTGTGTACGAGAGTGTCTGGTAGTGAAAGAGTGAGAGAATGTGATAAGGCGAGAGATTATGATTTATGGCACCATTGCATTGCATTGCATTACTTTGCTCCCATCAAAACATAGTGCTGTCCTTTCAGGACAAAAGTTAATCTTAATTTGGCCAAGTCACAACTAATGATACTTTAATGATTAGATTTTTGTTTCTATTAATGGTTACTACCCTCGCAATTTGACTCCACAATAAATGCACTCTGCTCCCTCTCCTTTCTTCTTCCACACCCTCAAATATTGTGCTTGCTTTGCAACAACCAACAAACCACACTTTCTCACTTCATTTATATGTGTCTCACCCACCAATCAATATTTAACTCTCAACTCATCTCAGGGAGCTCAGAAAGTACTACTTACAACATGACATGCCACACCACAAAGTTTTAGGACCCTTTACAATTTCTAAGTTTTAATGTGGAACTGTCTCAAATCAAGTCATTGTTTAGTTTAGTTTGGTTATTCATTTTGACATAAATTACCATCTTCAGTACCTGTTTCTTCTCTCGTACTACAACTTCCATAAATGTAAGTCTCCTCATAGAGCTAGACACACCCACGTTTCATTGAAAGAAACCACTAATGAGCACCTGATTTGAATGTGTCACTAATAACAACCATCTCTGCTTACAATAAAATATAGCATGTTACTTGATTTCTGTCTTCTCTTTAGTCACAAGTCATGTTTTCTGGGAAACATCACAATTGTTCACTAAACAACATTTTAGTGACATTAGGATATCATTAATCATGCATGTATCTGCATAATGAAAGATGAAAGTTGATTTGAGTTAAATCTAAGTAGACCCTTAGTCTAAAAAACACATTGAAGTGCAAAAATGTTAGCCGTGTGGTATCAGAGTTTCCCCTATAAAGATAATTGAAAGTTACGTGAGAGTGAAATTTAATGCAGAAAGTGAACCACTCAAGGGTTGAGAGGACAGTGTAGAAAAGAAAAAGCATGAGGATGGTAGGGAGTTGATGGAGTACAATTCAGATTCAGAAATGGCACACAGGTACAATTTGCTCTTAGTGACAAAAACTCACCTCGTCCAAATGGTAGAAAATCCATATAGTACTTAGGACAACACCATACCCCACTCAGTGGAGAAAATATTGTCACATTTGGGTAACATTAGCCTTCAAATCTGATATGTATGTAGCTTATTGTATGTACCAGTACTATGCAATTCAAACCATTCAAACCATTCAACAGTAAAAAAACAAACAAACAAACAAACACTTGTTTAGAATCAATCAATGAATAATAAAACCTTGCTTTCCTAGATTGGTTTCATGCCCATTTACTATATAGAATTTATGAATTAAAGAAAATTCGTGAGTGACCCTACCACATTTCAATAAGCCATTGAACCTCTCTGTATCTTTTTTTATTTTTTCTTGTGCGTGGATTGACAATGAAATGTGACTTTATGTAAAGATCATAGGGCCACTACATGATTCTGGTCTGACTCCAATTGGTCCCTCTCTTTTAATACAATGTGTCCCTTTGCAGCTTTCTAATGCATTCTGCTCTGTTAACCACTCCGCTTATCCATCTTAATCATCTCTCTAATCCATCTTAAATAAACAAACCAAAACACTGTTCTTATGTTAATGCAATCATCATGGAATTTAGGACTTAGACCCCAACATCATGCACTAAATCTAAATGCTCTTTTCTGACATCTTTTCTGCCTTTTTTTTATACTGCAATTTGATGCAGTAAACATGTTTTTTTCTTTCATTCTCACCAATCACAGATCTACTGTTTCACTGCTTCACAGACTCATACCATTAGACTCAAATCCAAAATCTTACTGTTCAAACTTTGAACTCTATTATTTTAGACCACTTGTTTTTAATTGGGGTATACTAAAGAAAAAAAAAAAAGAAAAAATTCACTTGCTCTCTACTTATGCAATCATTTCTAGTTTGTCCCAAATGTTTGTTAATATTACAAGACTGTATGTACTATTGATGTGAAGATACTATAAAGTGTAGGAATTAAATTAAAAGTAAGCATGATGTGTAAGTAAGAACTAAAAATACAGTGCTTTTTTGTCCAACTGTGTGATATTTATTTTTATTTACTCTCTACCTTACGATGTCTGTTGTTACAAAAACGTCAACATAAATTGCTGCAATAAAACATACTACACAGACCAAATCTAAAATAATGATTACAAATCCAAGTACTTATTTTGGAAAAAGTCTCATGTTCCATCTGAAAATCAAGTGACAATATGGTAAGGTTTAATTGAGGGTTTAGTCTTCAACATGTTTAATTTTCTTTTTACTAAATAGTTATTTTGTGTAGTTTTCATTTTTTACTTAGCCTCTCTAAATCCTATACGTATTCCTTTTAATCTTTATTTATTATGAAAGTCTTATTAACTTCTTCTAAATATGTCTAATTAGTCTTCATAAAGGATGTGCATAAATCAGGTAACAACTTCTAAATGTTTTTTAACTAATCTTTCTTACACATTACCAATTTCTTAATTAGCCTCTAAAAGCATAATACTAAATGATATTGTAATAATATTTATACGAGTGAATAAGAAATAATTTGATGAAAGAAATATTTAAGAACGAAAATGTTTTTGATGGAGATATAATTAAAAATAAAAATGAAAACATCAAATTTTGGAAAAAATTAAACATGATAATAAAGGATGACCAATCAGATACTGTCCACGTACATACGAGCAGTTCAAATCATGATGTATGACTCATACGTTATTTCTACTGTTATAGTGATATACTATCAACCAAAAGAAAGAGAAATTGAAAAGATGGAAAAAGACACTAAAATAATAATACTCATGACATGTCTGCAAAAACATACTCATAATTTACAAAAATTTATTGATAAATAATTTATAAATGTTGACTTTTTTAATTAGAGACCCCGTATTTATTAAAGATAAAATAATTTTATGGTACATAATAAGAAATAGATTATTTGTTAAAAATATATAAAATTTATTTGAAGTATATTTTAGTAAAATTTATTTTTTCTTATTTGACTGTTATTAAATTATCATTAAAATTATATTTGGTCAAAATTTAAGTTTAAAACATGAATAAATATATTAAAAATTAAAAGTGGAATTTCATGAAGAATGAATAATTTAACTTGATTGTTCATGTTAATTTTAAAGTTTTGAAAACATGTCTAACAATAATTTTATTTTTATTAATTTATAGGATTGAATTAAATCTAAAATTTACTTTTTAAAACTTAAAAATTTGGAGATAATTGTGAGAAAATAAAATATTATAGGTGGTGAGAAAAGGTAGAGTAATATGACAGAGTATGAGTATGGAGGAGTTTGGTCCCCTTTGATACGGCAAAGTCAAAGATTGATGGTTATTGCAACAGTGTCTACCAATTCAAACCCTTTGCTTCCTTTTTCCACCATCAACCTTTCTTTCCCTTTCACACCCCATCAATAGTACAAATCACAAATCATCAAAGTCAAATATTAAGCTTCAATTTCCACCAATCTAAGCAAAAGGGTCATATTGGTGGTCTTTCATAATGACCTCAATTATTGAGATGATTAAGAAGTGGCAAAAAATGATTAATTAATGAAGGAATGACACTGGTGATGCTAAACTATCCACCAATCATTTTCTTTTTTCTCTTCTCATTTAAATTTAATACCATTTTTCATCACTAGTTTTAGATATTTATCATTTTTACATGCTTTAATAACTAAAACATTCTTTTTTATTGAGAACATTAAATGTACAAATAAGAGAAATTTAATAACAAAAAGGATATAATATGTTTTACAAATTTTATTATGAAATCTTCTCATACTATTTCAAAAAATAACTTCAAACTTAAGTTAATTTTATAAAATGAGGTTTTACACTTTATTTATCTATGTTGTGAATTTAAGTGTCATTTAGGAAAAATGAGAAATTTGAACACATGCAAGGAGGAAGATTTATAATTTTATTGTTCTAAGATTTTTTTGTTGTTGTTGAAAGTGACGTCAATTCTTTATATGAGTTGGATTATGTCTCCATGAATTTTCTTTTTGATAGATCCATCAATAGTATTAGAGTCAAGAATTTGTTTTAGAGATTGACTGATATGAGTACAATATGATTCCCATATCGAAAGTCTTCCTGAGAGAAGGTTCAAGTAAGTGTGTCCATTAAGACGGCACGAAAGAAATACTCATGGTTGAGAATACTTTCACTGGAAGGAAAGTGTATCAATGTGAAGGAATTCATGCTTGAGGGGGAGATTGTTCGGAATTCAATTGTGGGCCTAAGTTCCACATTTAGTGAAATGATAAACTTGAGCATTATATAAGGATGAAGACCTATAAACCTATTACATTAAGATTTTGAGTTAGAAGTGATGTAAATTTCTTATATGAATTGGTCTAAGGTATCTTTGACGTTATTTGCCTCCCCAGTAAATTCTCTCCTGAAAGATCCATAAATCTATTATAATTTAATTATATATGAAATAGATTGTTTTATATAACAAAAAATCATAAAATTTTTCACAATTAATTTTTCTAATGAACAATTTTAACCTAAGTTAATTTATTGGATGTTATTATATCACATGTTTAATAGCCTTTGCATGATATGAAGTTTTGAAAAAAAAATAAAAAATAAAACACCATACACGCATTGGTTAATAGACACATTATTTTGATTTAACTTTTTAAATATATTAATTTACCCTTATACAATTAACCGTAAATTGTTTGAAAATTAATTGACAAAATATAAAAATGAAAAGAAAAAAAAAATTGAATGATAAAATTATGAAAGTTGATCGTTAGGTGTTATAATACGTTGAAAGTCCTACATCGATTAGAGATAAGGCCGTGTTAAATAGTATATAAATAAATGCAAATTTTATCTTACAATTTAATTTTATGAGGTTGAGTTAGGTTTAAAGTTTATTTCTTAACATAATATCAGAGTCATGAATTAGAACCTAACAGGCCATTCATTAAGTGTAAACATTACTTTACGAATCGATTTTGTGAAATTGAGTAAGAATTAAATTTCATTTCTTAACCCAATATATAATTAAAAATATGATATTGTTATCTTACACATAAATTTTATTTTATATCCCAACAATAAAAAGTTAAAACGCTAATCTTACATTCTGCAGCCTGTTCTATATCCTTTAATTTCCTAAATTATTGAGTTGTTGTGGATAATTGTTTGAGCATTATATTTAAGTAGCTTATATATTTAGCTCTGGTTCTTTTCATGTACACGTATGTAAGAAAGAGAAAAATGAAGAGAATGAAATGAGCAATAATTTTGTCCTCTTCTAAAATTTATGGTAAAGAAACATTACTGTAGACAAATACAATAATAAATTATAGGTTAAATATCTTTTTGTCCTCATTTTCGTAGTGTTTGTTATGGATGATCCTCATTTTAACAGAATGTTTACAAGTGACATTGTTTGTATTAGGGTGTGTTATGTATATTGTACATACAAACCGTGTCACATATACAATGCTCTGTTAATGATTTAAACAGCGTTACAGAAGATGACTAAATAAAACACGAATTGCGAGAATGAGGACTATTTTAAACATTCAGTAAAAATAATGACCATTTTAAACATTATGTTAAAATGAGAATCATCCGCAACAAATACTACGAGAAAATGAAGATAAAAAGGTATTTAAGCCTAAATTATATAAGAAACGGTATATATGCAATGAATATATATTTTTTAGGAACAGAAAATAAAAAAGTTTTATTGAGTGATGAATTTGATTTTTGAACATCATATTCATCACGGTACTTTTCTCTCCCTCTAAATTTAACTTCTGGAAAGGTGAACTTTGAATTTTGTTTGTCTTTTTCGAAGGACTTAACCTAATTCTAGTTTCACTGTTCTTTTGCCATGCTGTAATTTCACAACTTTCAATAGTAAGAACATGTAAGTACTTTCTCTGTTAATGGATTGACAACTCATGATATTGGACTCAGTCTTCTTAATTTTTTATGTAAATTTTTTAACCATTATAATCACGTTTGCCAAAACTAATTATTAACATTATTTGAGATCTTAATGAATATAATATACATTATTTCATGTCTTAAATTATTGTAATTAAATCTTATTTTATGTAAGTTGAACACAACAATCCAATTATTCTAGTCTTCTTTAAATTTTATATTTATTAAACAAATAATTTCTGTCACTATAATCTATCTACCCTAAGACGCATTTCACAAACATGCTACACTAAATCCCACATCTTTTATATTATCATAGATAAATGTAGCATAATTAATTGTTCTTATTATACCTTTTACCTTTGTTAGGTAAGTGAAATGATTACATTTTTACATTACAAAGTTTTAGAATAAAATCATACTCGAACAATAAGTATTTTATTTTTTTTTTAAGTGGACTTTAATTAAAACTTAATCACCTAAATAATAAATAAGACAAAAATATTAAAATAGATTCTAACTCATTGGCCGATCTTACTTAAACTAGAAAATTTATTTTTAATCATAGATTAAATTCAAGTGAACTCATTTAACTCACACATTAATGAATTCAAGTTGAGTTGAAAATGGATTCACTCCAACAATAACTTTTAGTTAACAAAATTCATAAAATAGGTTTTTTATATCATTTAGATGAATTATTTGAACTTTATTAAAAAATTATGAATGTTATATATTATATTTTATTTGAATTTATAGTTAAAAATGTTAAATATTTTAATTCTTTATTGTAAATATCCATGAGTATTTGCGGATAACCGTGGATATTAAAAAAATATACGAGTATCCACATAACAGATATAAAAACGTGTATAAGACGAATATTTATCTAGTAGATAGAGTACAATATTTTATTATATGTACCTTACTCATTCCATTAATATTCCTACTTGTTGATCCTCTTAATAAACTTTGTATTTTACTTTAATACAATATTTATTTGAATTTTTTAAAAATTTTCTATCATCCCATTTAATGGTCAAAGCCAATAATATACAGAATCTTAAATGAATGTTTCTCAACTTTGGATTAGGCACCCCTAAAATATAAGTTCATTTCAAAGGATCAAGTAGATCCATTTTAACTTTTAATTATATTAAAATAAAAAACAACATTTTTGTTGTTGTGAAAACATCACAATCAGAAAGAACACCAACAAAAAACTTCCAAATTGATGTGTCGCAGTTGTTATATGGGTGAATTGGCACTGGTTGTCAACAGATGGGGAAATAGACGCTTCACTCAGGTGCCAATCAATGATGACTTATACGTCACAATATCATAAAAATGTGTAAATACTTACATAAGCAATACTACATTATCATACAAATAATCCATAACATGAATTTTGATACCAAGTAGGAATAACATTTCTTCTAAGAATTTAACTATGAATTAAAAGTAAGTTTCACATCGAATATAAGAAAGTTTAATTTTTATATGTTCGGTTTATAAGGAGGAGTATCACTGGGGAGATGCAACACCAATGAGACCTGAGTCCAACCACATAAGGTATTAACACCACTCTCAATCCAAAACTTTAAGACAATGAGTTTATGGGTCTTTATTATTATATAGTGCTCTACTTTCTCATTTGTAGCCAATGTGAGACTTAGATTCACACTTGGATTCCTAACATTATATTTATTTAGAAGAATCATATCTATTTGACGGTCGCTGAGTTTTGATATTATGGATGGAGTTTCAGAAACTATTGAAAAGACATAATATCAATGAAATATGAGTCAAATATATATAAGAGATTAACACAACTTTTAATTTAAAACAAAAAGATTTTACAAGTTTTTTTCTTTATATAAGGTTTAACTTTTTTATATATATTCAATATTAGAATTACACTCACATTTAAAATGTGTAACTCATACCTTAAAACTTTCAGTTATTTTATATATAAGTGTTGAAAATAATTTAAGTTCTATATCAAGTAAAAATGACACTTATATACCATATAAGATGAAAGAACTAATAAATTTAATGTCTCGAGATTTTTGGTTGAAAGTGATATCAATCCCTTACTTTAATTGAGCTCAATGTCACATATATAATATATAATATCTCTCTAATGACACCCTTTTATAAAAAATCAAAGGAAGAGAATGTATCATTGCATGAAAAATCTATCAATAAGATAGTATTTATTTGACAATTTCGCTGTAAATAATAATAATAATAATAATTTTATGATTAGATGCCTCCTTAATAGTATTTTAAGTGTAAGTGCATTGCACATATACTTTGAAAGATGTTTACATCATGATCAAAGCATGAGAATTCATATGATGTGTAAAAAGTTAAAATTAAAAGAAGTGAATTTTAAGTTTAACTCAATATGATAAAATCTACTTGTGAAGTAAAATTTACATCCTATTAAATTATTTTATCTTTTGCTTCGCACGAAACTTATAAGAAATATAGAAAAATAGAGTGCATGAAAATGGTTGGAAGAAGTTAGCGGGGCCGGTTGTAGCAGGAAAAGGGATATTGAAATTATGATTTAGATGACTATTGGAAAAAAAGGTTACATTATTATGAAAATGAAAGAAGAGTGAGAGTTAGAGATAATAAGAATGGTAGTAGCTGTATCAGAGAAAGCAATGACAATGGTAATAGCAACACAACGAAGACCCTCCACTGCATCTTATCATCCACTTTCCACTGCCCATGTTTTCCGGCTCATACAATATATATATATATATATATATATATATATATATATATATATATATTTTTAAATAAAATCTTTCTTTTGAATTAAAATTAAAGTCAATAAATGATCGATCTTTGAAAGAAGGATTTGGGAGAAGAATCATGAAGAAAACCTAAACACAAATAGAATAGAAGTCTAATCCACGGACTACTTCTAATTCAAAATTTTAAAACGATAAATTATTTATCTTTATATTTATATATATGGTGTTTACTTTTATTTAATGTAAAAGTTTAGACTTGCTTAAATTTTAATAATTAATATAAATTTAATTTAATTCTACAAAATTGGTTAATAAAATAAAAATTGTTCACTTAATATGAACTAAGATAATTATGTTACGAGTTAATATAGTAGACTCTGAATAACTACAAGACCCAAAATAACTACGAGTAGTTTGATTAGAGATGTCAAAATGAGTTTCAACCTGTAAGCCAATCTAGTTTACCACGGGTTCGAGTTGGGTTGGGTTGAGAAAAATTCAATTTTTTGAAAAGTGGGTTGAACTTAACCCAACTCACTTAACCCACGGGTTAAACGGGTTCGAGCTGGGTTGGAGGTGGGTTGACCCACTTAACCCACCAACATTTTTTTACAATTTTTTTTTTAAATTTTTTTTAAATTTTTTTAATAATTATTTACTACTCCTATTATATATGTTCACAATTTCATATTTTTAAATGCTAGAATGTTGCTCAATAATATTTGAATAGTTTGAATGTTTAATTAATGTGATTGTCAAGTTATATATGTTGATACTTTAATCTTTAACTATAATCATCTTTATAGTAAATTACTCAAGCAACCGTCTTATAAACAATTTTTTATAAATTAACATGACAACAATGTCAGAAAATTTGTAATATTAGCTATGCTTTCTTAGACTATATGGATACTTCCTTGGAAACCATTCTTCATATATTGGTGGTGAGCATGATCAAGACATTGGTTCTTGATTTTACTATGATTGTCATCTCATGGGTTAGTTAAAAATTTATTTAAATATTTGAATACTAAAAAAAAAATATTTTTTTTAGGTGGATTGGTAAGCCAATCCACTTAACTCACCAACCCGTGGTGGGTTGAGCCGGGTTAACTCACTTTGACATGTCTAAGTTTGATTATGAATAATAAGACGAAATCTTATTAAGATAGACTATTATATCCTATTAACAAATGAATTCAATTATAACTCATCTTTAGAACATATAAAATTAAATTTACTTTATTTATATATTATAAATTAATTTTATTATTAATTTATCTATAACTATATATAAATAGATTTTCTCTTTTGTGTTCACATTTTATAATTTCAATTTTATTCTTTACAATATAATTATTTGTTAAATTTTTAAAATTAACTATTATTTTTGCATGTTTTCTATAAAATTATCTCTCTTCTTTCCTTCTTTTTTTTCCTATTCATCAATTATTTTATCATCTTTTATCCATTCATTTCACTTTATTTTTAATAAATATAAATTATTTTATATATTAATTTAATAACATTACAATATTATCATTTATATTTATAATATTATAGATACTTAAAAATTTCATCAAAATTAAACAATAGTAATATAATTTATATTTAAATATATTTTGAAGAATACATGATATCTATTATATATATATATATATATATATATATATATATATATATATATATATATATATATATATATAAACAAAAATATAAAAAAAATATTAATACTAGTGTAAACATAAGTACTATCGCGCTTGTGTATAAGTGTCTTTTAAAAATATTCATGATATTTATTTGTAAGTAAGGATATTATAATATTATTAAATTAATATACAAAATAAATTTATATTTATTAAAAACAAAGTGAGATGAAGAGGAAAGAATAGGAAATAACTATTGATGGATAGAAGAAAAAAAAGGAGAGAAGATAGATAGTTTTATATAAAAGTAACTTTGAATTTTAAAAATTTAACAAATAATTATATTACAAAGAGTAAATTAAAATTATGAGATGTGAAAAAAAAATTCTTTATATATAATTATAGATACATTAAGATAGAAAAAACATTTCATTACAACAATTCATATAAAATTATATATAATTTATATGAAAGGAAATTTCAATCTAATCGTACCTTTGATCACTTCCCACATAATATTTTCAACCAATTTTTACTTGCACAACATTTTAATTCTCCAAAACGAGCATCATGAAAATTTTCTGTAATTTCTCATTTATTTTCCATTTTCTATGAACTATTAAATTTCGATAAATGAAATATTTCAAAACAATTAAAAGATTATGAAATACAGAAAAAAATACCGCCAATCCATTATTAATCCAGAAATTATTTTTGGTTAATATGACAACATCTTCAAAACACTTACTCTTTTGACATTATGCTTTACTTTTTTTTTACAAATACAAAAATTCACCCTTTTTTATGAGTATTTTACTCTATTAATGTCAAATGAGATTTTTTTTTTATAATTTCTCATTTATTTTTTCATTTTGTATGAAGTTTTAAATTTCAATAAAAGAAATATTTCAAAACAATTAAAAGATTATAAAATACAGAAGAAGAAAAAATACCACCAACCCATTATTAATCCAAAAATTAATTTTTATTAATTTGACAACATCTTCAAAACATTCTTTTTAAACCAAATTTTTACAATCTTTTAACATTATGCTTTACTCTTTTTTGTATTTACAAATACAAAAATTCACTTCTTTTTTTTTTTTTCACTTTTCTAGATCATTGTCAAATGAATGTTATGTTGCGTCAAACAATTTTTTCCCAAACAAAAATAATTAAAAAAGGGTAAGATTTAGGCTATACCGAAAAAATGTTTTTTTTTTTTTACACCAGATGCATCATTTTGACAATTCACTTCTTTAAGGATATTTTGGTTTGATGATTAAAAAAGTTATAAAAAAAATGTTAAAAGGTAAAGTATGTATAAAAATTTGTTGACAGTGTTAACATTCAGCATTTAGGCATAGAAGTCAGTGAAATAAAATGCAGAAAACTACCAAACATTTGGAACATGAAGTAAATCATATCAGAAATCAGATGAACAACAATTGAACCTTGCATTGCTCTAAACATTTTTCTCCAAACATAACACAGTGAAACCACACAGTTTTGACAAGGAAGTTCAAAAAAACAAAAAATGAGGAATCCCATTTGCATTAATCACGGAAATAAAGTGAAACAGGAAAAAAAAAAACAGAAGATGGTGGTGGTGGTGATGGTGGTACTAAGAAGGTGGAAAAAGCTTATCAAGTCTGCATGGTAAAGAGTAGAACTCATCATTCTTAACATCTGCACTGTACAAGCTGAACCTCTCCCACCACTGCAAACTTATGTCTTTACGTGCACAATCATCTTCACGAGACAATGTCACATCCAAAACGAAACCAACCAAAGCTGCAACTGTTGTGTGGGACATCAACATCACACTCACAACATCATTCAACTGCACCACATTCATTCAAATCAAATCAATGAATCATAACAAAAAAACTGTACACCACATCACATGAATCAGATTTCAATCATGGGGGTTTGGGTTAAAGAGATTTCACCCATGAGGGAATTCCCCTATGCTCCTTCACGTGATAGTATTCTGTGAAATATTGTGGTATTGAGAGGCCCAGGAAGAACGAGAATCCCAACACAAATTTGGTTCTGAAATTGTTCAGGTTGCAGAATTGGAGAAAACCAAGCCCCCCAGAAGCTGCATAATATTCCAAAATCGTATTTAACATTACTAAGTCCTTTTTTCAACCAACCATAACACCACAATGAACACTAATCAGAGAGAACTTACAAACGTAGCCGAATAACACACAATATAATGCTGCTATAATTGGCATGGGTACTGAAGCAAAAAATGCTCCCACTTTTCCTAGTTGAAGAGAAAACAGCATGTGTTATCATACTTTAACGAAGAGAAAAAACAAAATTATGGAAAACATAGCCAATTAAAGAAAATTATCGGTTCATGAACAATAGTATCAAATCCTGTCTTATTAGTCAAACGAACTGAGGTGTATGTTGGATGTCCAACGTTAGTATACACCACGACTCTGAAATTATGAATAGAGCCTATCATTGGTTCATGAAATATAGTTTCTAATGCTATCATATTAGATACACCAACCCATCATAATTAACAAGGTGAGAGTTGCATATACTGATATAAAGTAGTTTTGGCAATGTTAGTATTCAACTTTGGATCTCAAATACTAGTGTTGTGCCATATTCTTCTCCGAGACTCTGAAATCATGAATCGTATATATATATATCACATTGGTTACCATACCGAATATAGAGAAGAGAATCATAAAACCAGATGATATTTGAACCACTCTTCTGCTTCCTGCTTTTGTCAACGCTAACAAACCAGCATTTTCTCTGAAATACAAGTAAAGCACAATCTGAAATAATACAGAGAGAAAAGTGGCCCAAGGTATAAGATAACAAGTTTATAATCCTTACACCGATGCTGTAGACCCGGTTATAGAACCAAACACGCCACTCAGCAAAGCACTTACTCCCTAAAAACACAATAACAATGACACAAACAACTAAAAATAGGTCACATCACATCACAGGTTTTATAACTAGATTCAAGGGAGAAAATTGAAAAATTTAGTGAATCCTACCACCCAACCAGCTCCACGGCTGATAACAGATGGTGGCACTGGTGTGGCACTTCCATATCTTGCTGCAGCATAGCATGTACCAGTATACTGCATAGTTTGAAGTTTCAAGGCAAACAAATAGTTTGAACAAGATGAACATTGAATGATTTTTCAAGTTTGAATGAATCAAGGGGTAAAGTGACTACCTCAAAAAATGAAACAAAGGAAGCAGCGATCATAGCTAAAGCCTCCCCAGCATTGAATGTAGGAGGCCCCCATTGGAAGAAACCAGGAAAATACACCCTGCGTATAAATGCTAAACTTTGACCTCATCTTAAAAGGGCTGAAAGTGGTGTAGCTCATAAACATTTCACATGTTCAAACATTATTAACCATTTTTGAAGAACTATGTTTTCATACATACAACACGTGTGTTTCCTATCTCATGAATTGCTGTTCATGTCACACTATCTTCTCGTTTTCAATCTCATCATTTCTACAATTTTCTTTTGAAAGACAATGTTCAGCTCGGTAGTTCTTAGCAGCGTTTAAATAACTGATCACTGATTGAGAAAACATGTCTGCACTCAATCTTACCATGGAGCGGCTGTAATAAGTCCAGCACGATCGGTGCGGCAATTATTCTGTGTACTTTCTGACTTGTGGTTATACACAGTGCATGAAGTTAGAAACAGTGCAAATAACCATGCAATTGTAACAGTGAAGAGCACTGAATATCGGTCATATATAGGCTTCTTGATGCCAATATAACGATTAAGATACTGCATAAGCATAGAACACTGTCAAACAGTTAGATAAAAAAGTTAAAAAATAAATACTAAATGGTTTAAAGTTTCTTAGGTATTGTCTCTTCACTGTTTTCATCCTGAAATTCTTATTTGAAATCACACACTCCTGTTTTTTAAAATTTGGTCCACCAAGATCAAGTAGGACAAAGCAAACAGGTAAACAACTGTGCAAGACCAACTTGCCTGCGATATGAAAACAAACACAACTAGTGTTGGAAGCCCAATTTCAACACATTCTGCCACCTGCAACATTGATTGGAAAATATAGATGGAGGAAAAGCAATACCAAACTTCTGTCAAACATGAAAATCAAGACATCACAAATACCATTGGGAAACCAAAACGATAGAGGCTGAGTCCTGTGAAAGTTATATAAGGGACTACACTCAGTGGACTGAGGAACCTGAGATGATTGAAGTGGCTAACACTATTAAAAATGTTGATCAAAACTAAGATACAATAGTTATTAAAACAAGATTATCAGATTATGAAACCAGCCAAGAGAATCACACTAACCTAACAGCATTCCTCCAAAAGCCAAAAAATCCAATAGCCATTTGGAAACATGCAGTTATGATCAAGGCACCTTGAATAGCTCTCATTGTCTGAATAAACCTCTAGAAAAATCAAGCACTGAGTCAGAAAATCACTAACAGTAACAGAACAGAATATAAGAAGCAAAAATAGTCTCATTGACCTCATAAGGATCTGTGTATGAATTGTATCTTCTGGCATGGATAATAGAAGTTATAGGTACTATGTAAGTGTATGAACCAACAACTACAATCGGAAGTCGAGTTCCAAACAAGGATTGAAGAAATGTGCTTATTCCAGAAACAAACAAAAGTGTCTGAAACACTCGTGTCTTCTCAGCCTACATTGATCAAACCATTCAGTTTCGTTTCTAATATTTAAAACCTCAAAAGCAAACAAAAAGTTCTTACAACTCCTCCACCCATTTGAGGAACAAGTATGGTTGGAATCAGAACGGTAACTCCAAGAGTCAGAAGGTAATGCTGAAACCCCAATAGCACTGCTTCACCTGCATCATGCAGCAACATTCAGAGTTAATCATATATACTCTTTCAGAAACATTTTAACAAAAAACTTTGCTTCTTTCTATTTTTTGCAAAGATATGTGAGATTTTGTGTTCTAAATTCCAAAAACTTCAAACTTTTTACAGTTCTTATTATCATTATTACAAGTAGACAACAGTGTACTAACGCCATGGAGGAGGACTCAGGATGCAGTATTGAACTCCTGGCAATTGTTCATGCACAGCATGTGGCTTCACCTCCTCCACATTCTTTGCAGCACCTGCGTTTTTGTTAGTAGCACCACCTTTGTTGTCAGTGACAGCACTTGCATGGTTGCATGCAGCATTATCTTGAGACATCTTTTACCAGTATCAGATGAAAGAACTTTTTCAACTTCTGAAATGATTGATCATTTTTCTAATATAAGGAGAATTGTATATGAATTCCAATTAATTTCAATTTAGTAACCAAACATTTCAAGATTAATTTGGTTTAATCAGTTACAAGAATTGGATTTATGCCCCATTATTTTTGTTAATGGTATAAAACGGTCTAGAACATTAATACATTTGTTAAGTGCCATGAAATTATTCCACTTAAAAGTAATTATCACTTTCTTTACCAGGGTTTGGGATTAAAGTATTTTTAAAATTTGAAATCTTACTTGGTTGGATATCTTCCCTTTTGGAAAATTTCATCATACTAAACAAATATTGTTGCTTTTAGATTAAATATTTGGATGCATGGTAGATAACAAAACCAAATAGATTAAAACATATTAAAGAAATCTATTTTATTAATTTTTTAAATAATTACAATAGAGTTTTTATTCCATCTGTCGAATAAAGATCAAGCAAAACAAATTAAAATTATACATGTATAAAACAATTATACAATTATCCAATTTATAGCTACAAGTTTGCTAAAAAGTTTGCTAAAAATTTGATAACAGATTTTTCTCACCTCGCCTTTTTTTTAGAAGATATGTTTATAATTTCTTATTTACATGTTCTGTTGAGAAGACATCACCTTTAAAATTTAGTTGAGTTAGTCCGGCCGAAAGTTGGCCTTTTCAGCAGAGTCTGCCGTAACTAAAATTTGACAGTATTAATATTTAGTTCGGCCTTTTCAGCAGAGTCTGCTGTAACTAAAATTTGACAGTATTAATATTTAGTTGAGTCAACTTTGACTAAAATATGACCAAATTCAGTTGAGTCAACCTCGACCTGACTTTGGTCAAGTTGGCCCTGGTTCAAATTTGGTTGAGTAGGTCCCGAACGAAATTTGACAACAATTTCTGCCGAGTCAGCCGTAAACAAAATTTGGCCTTATTAGGCTAAGTCGACCTCGACCAAAATTCAACCGAGTCGGTCCCATGTTGAAATTCGGCCAATTGGCTTCAACCAAAATTCTGCCAAATTTGATAATGTCGATTCTAAGGACACAAGTTTTAAAAAATTTAATTTAAATTTATTGAATTATGAATTTTGAACTTGATCTAGATTTTAAGTTTGATCCAAATATTTGGATTTGGGTTTTATAAAAACTTCAAACAAGTTCTACGAAAAAAAAATGAATTTGGATAAAAAATCTAATTCAATTATTTGAATCTAAGATGGATGTGGATTAGATAATTAAAAATCCAACCCATGACCATCTTTAATTTACACATTAATTAGAAATATCATCCAAATATCTAATTCGAAACATAAAAAAATATTTTGAATTAAATGTTTCAAAAAATATTTTTTGAATTTAATCTAAAATATTTTATTTTTCAATTTATATTCTAAATTGTATAAGATATTTTCAAATTCGAAAATATATTTCAAAATACACGTTTCAAAATATTTTTTAATATATAATTTGAAATGTTTTTTTCGAATTCAAAAATATTTTGAAATTTTATAATCCAAAATTCGTTAAAAGAAATGCAGAAATAACTTTTAATGAAGGGCAATTTCAAATTTATACATTTTATGGGAGTGCATTAAAAAAAAGAGAGGTGGAGACAGAAACGGCCTTAATGATATGGCTCCTTCTTACTCCAAGTCATGGCATCTGGCAACTGTATTCCAAATTGTATCAAAGAACCCTTTTAAGTTTTACAATTTGAACACAAGTGATGTAGTCTCCAGTACATTACATTTTCAGTTTCTAAATTATGGAATGCATCTAATGCTTTAGAAATTTAATCACGAATCAAATAATCTATAAATATATTTTAAATTCATATTATATTTATAGATTGGATTTGTTAAGACAACTTATCAAATCTTTAATCCGTAAGTTAAACTTACCACTTTGAATTCCACAATCCAAAATTATCCTATCGTGATAAATCCATTATCACTACCAATTATATGATCCGAAATGCCATTTCATTAAATATGAAATTATTATTTTCGAACTGTTAAATCCATTACCACAATCCAGAAATAACTCCTCTACCAGTGTCACATCTGCAGTTGCTCTCATCCTTTGAGAGAAATGAAAAGCTTATTCGAAAGAGTTAAGTAACTTCACCATCTACAAAACCTTTACCTGAATGAATTATAAAATAGAGAAGACAAGAAACATTAAAAAAAATGGAGGATGATGGAGAAGAAAATGTTGGTGATGTTATACTATTAAATATTAAACATTTGATTTGGTAAAAAATAGCAGGGGAGCATTTTGAAGAAGACACATTGCTTCACACATGATGCAACTATGAATACCAAATGAAACTCCCTGTAAACAACACAGCACAGTAACAGAGTAAAGAGTAAAGAGTAAGGACATTCAGATAATGATGAATATGAACATGTTGCAATCTCCATCAATGAGTCATGGATTACACAACGGAAACACAAACATTGCATATAAATTCATTTGATAGAGCAGCAGCATTGTAAAAGACTCTATGATTGATACTAACAAATTTGAGAAATGAAAACAACTTCACCAATTATTAACAAGACCACAGAACTAAGTCTCAAATCTCATCCTTCCTTACCCAAACCATATTTTTCTCTGCTCTCCCCACCCGAACTTTAGAGTGTTGTTGATACCTCCTCCGCTGGTGAAAACCACGAACACCGGTATTCATTTCCTCCGATTTTGCCTTCTCTTTTCCATTTCCCGAGTTAATCGATAAAACCCTAACTCTCTCTTCAACCTCATTCATCTTTACCAAACCATCCTCCTTCTCCTTCAACTCGCTCTCGATTGTGACCTTTTCTGACGCTTTTTCCTTTTCCAGTGCTGTTGTTCCAGAACCTTCTCCACTTGCTTCTCTCTCCTCCGTGTTAGTTTTTTTCGGATTCACTTTCCTATTGCCCCACTTCTTCTTCCATTTACCGACTTTTCCTTTTCCGGAGCTGGTTTTGTCTCCGTCTCCGTCACCGTCACCGACTTCAGTCACCGATTTGCGGCGGTTATCCGGTTTCACTCCCGCAATCAGGCGCTTGGTTTCAGAATCGCTCCGAATCTTGACAACATAGCGCTTCTGAGCGCGAGACTTAGAGGCGGCGGATCCATCACTCGGAGCGGCTACTTGCATGTCCGGTTGATTTTTGCAATCCTGCTGCTCTGGAGATTGTTGATGTTGTTCTGGATTTTCTCCCATGTCTTGTGATTGTGATTCCTTATCTTGGTTATGTTGCTTGAGCCATCGTTCACGGAGTTGAGCGAGAGTGAGGTAGTTTGGAGGTAAAGGAGAGTGGTTTTTTCTTTCCATGAGAACGCACACAGCCACAAAACACGCACTTCTCTTGAATTAAAATACTAAATAGATATTCTTAAATTAAGTATTACTTTTCTTAAACCTCAAGTCAGAATTTATAAGAGTTCTTGTTAAAAACCGTTATTTATTTCATTAAATTGAAATTTAATGATTGATATAATTTATATTACTTTATATATTAATGTGTGAAAAATATTGAAAAACAAATGTTAAAGTAAGAGAAGATTTGTCTCTTGTCTATAAAACTGACATTGAACTGTCACGAAACCTGCAATTATTAACATAGTTTTTCGAAAAAGGGAAAGTAAAACTGTGTGAATATAAAAAGGAATATACAAACTATATGAAAAAAGAACTCTTTCAAAAAAAAAAGTTTAATTCATTTTATGTTTTCACTTTGTGAGGTGACAGTTATAAAAAGCATTAGAAATGACTGAATTTTTATTTTATTAAGAGATTGAGATTGAAAAATAATTATCTAAAGAGGGATATAAAAGTCTTATTTGTAATTATTCATTTAATTAATGAGAAACCACAAGTCTTTGTTGGAAACTAGTGGGACAATTTATTTGAAAACGATAATTATAATAATTATATGTATGGACCGAGACGGTAGGGTCACTATTCAAGATAGAGAAAATGTAAAACTTTCAACACGTGTTCTTTGAGGTCTGAGAACTCACATGGCATGAAATATTTAAAAAAAATATATTTTAATCTCATAAAATAAGATTAATATTCTATTCCCTTCCAAACTTTAATACAGACTCTTTTCAAAACAAATTTAAATTTTCTGTTTATATTATTATACAACTAATAGTCTATTCAACTTTTCTTTTCATCAGTAATTGTATTTTTATAAACATAGATATACCATAATTAGTAATATTGTAATGGTAAGATTCTTAATGTTAATAATAATATATATATATATATATATATATATATATATAAAATTTAATAAAAAGTTATTTTTTATTTAAAAAAAATTATTGACAATATTAATAATATAATTATTTTAAAGTGAATTTCAAACACAATTTAATCTCACAAACTTAGTTTATAAGAAATTTGCACTTAGTTAGTATCAAGACTTAATATTTCTTTAAGTACGTCATACCTTTTATTAAATAATAATTTATACACATGAACCAAACAAATATTAAAACTTAATAAGAAAATATAATATGATAATAGAGTATATATATAATTTATCTTTATCAAAATTTATTGTTTTAATCGATAATTTGTACACATTATCCAAATAAATAATTAAACATATTATAATAAAATTTACATAACATCTTTTTAATAAAAATTTTACACTAAAACTTATTTACTTTTTATCTTCTTTCTTAGTATAAATTTATTAATTGAATTATGAAAAGAATAATATTTAAAATAAATTACATAATATAAAGTAAAATAAATATTATAAAAATCAAAAAGAAAAACTTTAAATAGATAATTAGATGTGGATTAATACATTAGTGAACTTGATTTAAATAAAAGAAACATAAAAATTGATAAATATATCACTAAAAATAGATAAAACGAATCTAAGAATGAAAGTCGATTAATATGTTAGTAGTAAATAATTAAATAATGAAAAAATAAAAAATATTAATATACTATTAAAGCAAATTCATTAATAAAATTATTAAAGAAATAAACAGGAAAATTAATTAATAAAATTATTAAAGAAATAAATAGGCAAATATTTTAATGAAAATAAATAAATAAATAAGAAATACAGAAGAATATTACTAACAAAGGACCAAGGATACAGGTGATAGAAAATTAGATGACACAAAAAATAAAACAATCAATATATTTTTGAAAATACATTAAATAACAGACATATAAAAGAAAAAAAAAATAGTGCAATAAAGATAATATATAAGCTTGGAACTATATAATCTTTGTATTTTAATTATTTTATGACATTTAAGGATGACAAAATATGTAAAGAGAAAGAAGGAAGGAAGGTTCGGAGAGAAGAATGTCAAAAGAGAAAGAATAAAGAATAAAATAAATAAAAAAGGAAAAAGGTGAAATTTTGATAGAGTGTTTTTTTAATATTATTACATGAATATATTAAAAACATGAATATTTAATTAGTATTTTGGGGGCGAGAGTGTGTTTATTGTAGGACTCTTGTTCACCTTATCTGTCAATCGATAATAATATATATATATATATATATATAATAATATATATATATATATATATATATATATATATATATATATATATATATAAATATAAATAATACCTGTTAAAAACCTTTATTTAATCAAAGTAAATTTTCATAAGTAATTACATTAGAGAGAATCTAGTATATTTTCAATGATATTTAATCGTTAGTGATAACTATTAAATAGCATTGATATATTGAATTAGTAGAATTTTTATTTACAGAATGATTTGATAGAAATTATTAATAAAATAGAGAAAACAAAAATAAAAAGTTTTGTGTAAATAAACAATATTGTTACAAAATACAGAGCAAGATTGCATCCATTTAGAAAAAAAAACATGCTATTTTTTATTTGAAAACCTTACACCTTTGTTTTAATTTAAATTACTATATCCTCTTTATTATTATATTTATTTTATTTCATACTATTTTCCTTATTTATATTTTTTATAAGATTTTATATAAACGATCCAGGAGGGGAAAAACTACTCCAAATGTGAATCTGAAATGTGAAATCATAGTCAATTTCAATAAGATGCAAAGTTGATGTGGTTTCAAAATGTTAATTTTTTCCAAAAATAATAAAATAATAATATTAAAAAGAAACAAAAATATTTGTTTTATTTTTTGGGTCTAATAAGGATTGACTTTGGTCCTACGTATTTTCATTCAAAATGAGAAATTAGGGTTACATATAGTTCTTTTAAGAGAAATGATTTGAAAACTATTTGGAAAATTATTTTATTTTTGGAAGTGAACTTAACAAGGACTAATCTTGCTCATACGTATCTCACGGTGGAAAATCAAGGATCACGTAGTTCTTAAAAAACTTGTTTGTTTAAAAATGTTGATATTTTTATATTTTTAAAATTTTAAAATTTTTTGGTATTTTTTAATTACTTGAAAATATGTGTCATACGAGCGGACACCAAAAGGGAAAGAAAAGTATTTTTGGTACTTTTGAAAATGAGTGTCACATGGTGTGGGCGACCAGACCGTCACACTAAAGTGAATTTTTTTTTTCATTTTTAGATTTTTTTCTATCTTTTGTAATTTTTATAATTTTCAAATATTTTTATTTTTTAGGAAAAAAATTAAAAAGGTGAAATTTATTTAAGAAGGATAAAAGTGGAAAACAAAATGAGAGTGCATGAATAATTAGTGAGAGGTACATGAAATAAAATAAAAAATAGCCTAAAATAGAAGATAAATACAAATAGGCTATGACGTTAGTAAACCCGGTGGTGCAGAAGAAAAAGTACATAGGAGGCCAACACAAATAATGAAGGTGTAGAGATTGAAAAATGTGGGGTACACGAAGGAGACCGACCCAATACAAAGAAGGGTGAGAATATTAAAAGTGGTGGTGCAGGTAGTTAACGAAATCAGATTTAAACCCAACCCCAATATAACTCTCATAACATGAAAACCTTAAAGACGGTTTCTTCCTCCTCTACATTGACGACCCATGGCACTAACCCTCACCCACTCATGGCTGACCAATGCCAACGCCGACCACCGACGAAGGTGTTGCCAATTGCCGACGCCGTTGCCTCCCATTTTCTCTTCTTCTCATTTTTTTTTCTATCATGCACATGTGAAGTTGTCTCTTCTTCTTTGAATTTCGAACTAGCCACTAACCATCATCAATGTCGTACCTATTTCAACCAGCTAAGGGCACCGACGACGACGTCGATCACCAACGAAAGTTTCACCGGTAGCAAACACGTTTAGTTCCTCCTTCTTCTTGTGTTCTAACGCGCACGAGAGTGGCCACTACGTGTTCTTCGATTGAAGCTCTAAGCCGTCGGCGATTGTTTCTCCTCTGCACTATGTTTTCCTTTTATGTTAGAATATAAGTCAAAAGCTTTCTATTTTAGTTTGTTAAAAGGTCTCTATAATCATTTACAATTGTAAGACTTCTTTCCATTTTAAACTTTCATCCTGTTTTTGGCTCATGCTGTATAAAAGGCTGCTTTAGCTAGTCTATCAAATAACATAGTGGACATTACGTATCAAACTCTCTCTATTTTACTTCTCTCTCTGCCTAATTTTTGTATGGTATGTAGAGCTTAGACGATCCTCGGGTTGTGAAAACTTTGTACAGCAACATGTGCGATCTCAGCGGAAGCGTTATTCTACTCCAAGTTTGTGTTGTAGTTTCTAAATTCAGAACGAATCGAGAGTGTCTGATGGCTGATCTTGGAGGGATGATGCAAGGAACATTACCAGTGTTCGATGGCAAATTATTCGACGATTGGCGGATCAAAATGCAAGCAATCTTTGGCTATCAAGATGTTGCAGAGGTAGTGTTTGATGGATTACCCGAGCTAGGATCTAAAGCCATTCATAAGGAGAAAAGAAATTACAAGGGGCTTCAGAAGCTTGATAGCAAGGCACACTTTCTTCTATACCAGTGTGTGGACGCCAAGGTTTTCAACCGCATTTCAAAGGCTGAAATAGCCAAAGAAATTTGGGATATTCTGGTTAAAACCTATAGAGATGGTGATAAGAATAAACAGGTGAAGATGCAGACCTTACGAAGAAAATTTGAGTGTCTAACCATGGAAGAAAGTGATACTGTGACAGAATACTTCGATAAAGTGCAAGAACACGTCAACGCCATGTGACCCTGCAAAGATAAGATCTCAGACCAATATATTGTTGATAAGATTCTAAGGACTTTACCACCTCGATTCGATCATGTAGTAGTACTTATTGAGGAAACTCGTGATCTCGAGACCATGGAGTTGGAAGAACTGCAACACTCATTAGAGACTCATGAGCATCGCATCAATGAACGACGACAGTACAAAGAACAAGTTCTACAAGCGCTGTTCAAATATAAAGGAAAGGGAAAGATGGTTAGGAAGCCTAACAAGAAGCGTGTCAATCATAAAGAATCTCAAGAATAGAGAGCGGAAGATTCGAGTGAGTCTGATAACCATGACCATGTTTCTAATCAGGAGAAAGAGTGGAAGTTTGATAAACGAAAAGTCAGGTGCTATAACTGCCAAAAACTTTGGTCATTTCGCAAAAGAATGTTGGAAAGGAGTTGGAGCCAAGAATAAATCGAAGAACCAAGCGAATCTAGCACAAGACGAGTCATCTGATTTAGAGATTGTGATGTTGATGGCAAGAACCCATGAAGATGATGTAGAGGGGGTCTCTTGGTATTTGGACTCTGTTTGCTCGACGCATATGATGGGAAGAAAAGAATGGTTTGTAGATGATCGAAGTCTCACTGTAGAGGGATCTGACAGGGTTGTTCTACATGATGATAATGGGAAGGAAGTTGTTATTGAATAGGTGCTTTATATACTTGGTTTAAGGACAAATCTCCTCAACTTGGGCCTGCTTTTACATAAAGGATTTGTAATGAAAATGGAAGATAACTGCCTTAGTGTCTTTGACCAAGAAAGAAAACTAGTTATTAAGGCAAATTTGTCCAAAAATAGGACATTTCGTGTAGTGATGCATGTTGTAAACCATCAATGTTTCACGCTGACACAAGACAAAGCAGAGTGGCTGGGGCACATGCGCTTTGGTTACTTGAACTTTAGAGATTTGACTCAGTTATGCAAAGATTCAATGGTCAATGGGCTTCCCCCAATGCAGATCCCTGATACAATGTGTAAAGAGTGTGTCTAGTGTAAGCAACCAAGGAGTATTTTCAAGAAGTATTTGCCACAAACGACACAAAACAAGCTGGAGATAGTATATTCAGACATGTGTGGCCCTATGCAAACCACGACTCCTGGTGGCAACAAGTATTTTGCTCTTTTCATTAATGACTTGACAAGAAAAACATCGACATATCTCATCAAGCAGAAAAGTGAAGTATTTTATGTGTTTAAAAGGTTCAAGGCTACGACTGAAAGACAATGTGGAGAGAAGATTAAGGTGTTGAGAACAGATGGGGGTGGAGAATACACCTCACTCGAGTTTGGAAGGGTATGTGAAAGTGTGGGTATCACTCATGAAGTTACACCTCCATATACGCCATGGCAATATTCATCTTTCTTTCTTAGCCAACTTGCATAAAACAAAAAAGAATAGAAATACTTCAAAGCCAAAGACCGTGACAAATCCTCACCATCCTCCATACTCCACTCCATTATTCCTATGCCACACACCTTCCCTCACCTTCATCTTGAACCTGCAGAAAACAGCCAAACCAGTTCATCCACTACCTTCACGCACTCACACAAATTCACTTAACCCCTTTCAACACAGATCGACATCCATCGACCAATACATACAAAACCAAATTGAACCCCAGCCCTGCTAAAACCACCAAACCATCATCCCCATATTCCACGAGATTCACCTTCACCATCAACAACCTTTATCCACCCAAAACCATACCCGTCACGCCATTGTACCAACACACAGAACCACCACCATTTTCGCATCCCAGTTTCTTCCTCATCATGTGATTTATAGCCCAAAAATAGAGAGGAAAGAAAAAATCGTTGTCGGCGGTAAGTCGAAGTTCGAACAGGCTGAGTGGAGGATGAGAGAGGAAAGTGTGAACATGTTGTGATGGTTTTATGCGGGAGAATGCAAAGGCTTTGGGTGTAGTGAAAATGTGCAAGAGGTTTGATGAGTATAGATGAATAAGGATGACCCAAGATTATGTTTTCAAGCACTCAACCACAACAACTCAAGCCACCATAACTCACGTATGATCATGAATCAACAACAAATAAAACATAGCAAGTCCAATTAAAACAACATCATGTTCATTTAAGCACAAACAATTTCATGTTCATCCGAGCATTCAAGTATTGAATCTTCCATGATGGGGTGCTTACCTCTTGGACCTCCTGCTGGTGTGGTCTTGGTTCCTTCCTTGACTCTGATTGCATCCTTCCTCTTGATTCTTGTTGTTTTTTTCTTTTTCCTGTTTGATTTTTGTTCTCTCTTTGTGCCCCTATCTCTTTTCTGATGTCCATATTTATGATATTTCCTCTCTTTTGTTCATAGCCGAAAGACATAGATGGAGTAGGAATTGTGAAGTCACGGTTGCTTCCTACCATCTTTTTTTCTGCAGTTGAGTCACCTTTTCCCTTTTCAATCAATCCATACGAACGCGACAAGTCAGCATAGCATCTCTCCATCATCCTTAGTTGATGCAGTTTCCTTTTTATGACAAATAAGAGCAGTTGAGGCTCGGGCACCAAATAAGGAGAGGGACTAGTCTACTAAGTGCAGATAATTGAATCCTCACACCTTCTTTCTTTTTCTTTTTTTTTTCTTTTTTTTAAATTCCTTTTCTATTTTACTTTTTTTTTCTGTTTTTCTTTACTTTTTTTTCAAATCATTTTTTTCTCTTTTCTTTTTCTTAAATAATAAAAAGTAAAAATAAATATGAAAAACATGGAAAACAAAATAAAAATAAATAAAATAAAAACAAAATTGAAAAAAAAAAAGATAAGATAAAAGGACAAAATAAAATCAAAGAAAAATAAGATAAGAAAGAAAAAATAATAATAATAAATATATATTATAATCCTGACGAAATTGAATGTTGACAAAACTTTCATCAAACATCATAGAAAAAAAATCATAGAAAAAAATATATACATCTTATCTTATCTTGTAGAAGAAGAATAACATCAAAAGAAAGAAATGAACGTATTCATTCAGTAAAAATTGAAACTTTCATCAGAGAAAAAAAAATCATAGAAAAAGACATACCTTTTGTAGAAGAACTCTAGTAGAAGAAAAAAAGCTTTGAGAGAAATAAATGAATGTGTTCATTCAGTAAATATCTAAACTTTCATAAAAAAAAACTCAGAGAAAAATACACACCTCTTATCGAATAAAAGCTCGAAACTTTCATCAAAGAACAAAAATCCATAAAAAAATACATACCTCTTGTGGAAGAACTCTTGTACTAGAAGAATACATACCTCTTGTAGAAGAACTTTGGTAGAAGAAGAATACATACCTTTCGTAGAAGAACTTTGGTAGAAGAAGAATACATACCTTTTGTAGAAGAACTCTGGTAGAAGAAGAAAAGTTTCGAGAGAAGAAAATGAATATGGTCATTCAATAAAAATTACATCTGAGTGAAAAGAAGAAAGTGAATGCTATCAACAGAGAAGAAGAAGAAGAAGAAGAAGAAGAAGAAGAAGAAGAAGAAGAAGAAGAAGAAGAAGAAGAAGAAGAAGAAGAAGAAGAAGAAGAAGAAGAAGAAGAAGAAGAAGAAGAAGAAGAAGAAGAAGA
>Ga0214544_1000501_pt1 | contig 71809 bp, 24 predicted proteins | sample CNSS3metaG_FD_160074 | JGI IMG/M metagenome (GOLD analysis project Ga0214544, IMG submission 160074) | Root nodule microbial communities from cowpea collected in UCLA plant growth center, Los Angeles, California, USA - CNSS3 | ecosystem: Host-associated > Plants > Roots > Nodule | place: USA... | reverse complement strand
TATATATATATATATATGTATATATATATATATATATATATATAATAAATATACACCAACACATACTTAAAATAACAATAAAATTTGAACATTTGTGATACACAAAAACAAATATTCATAGTATTAAAAGGTATAATGTGATACATGTATATGGTTCAAATCTTGTTAAGTTTACGTTATGACTTATTTGAATTCAAAAATAAACTGTACTTTATCATATGAAAAAAATCTAAATCTCTAATAACAAATAAAAATAACTAAATTGTGGAGTTTGGATTGAAAGATGACATTTGTTGTTGTCCTTGAATATTTTACATGTATAAATCTTGAATACGAGTATGATCTTCAGTAGGATGGTAGATTTGTTGTTGCCCTTGAATATCTTGCATGTATAAGTCTTGAACATGAGTGTGATCTTCAGTAGGAGGGTAGAAAAGTTGATTAACGAAAGGAATTTGATAATCTTGAACAGTAGTGTAAGCATGTTGATTAACATTAAGAACCGGAATGCCTTGCATATAGGAATGTTGAACAGGAGTGTAGACGGGTGGATGAACATTAAGACCTTGAATATCTTGCATGGAGAAATCTTGAATAGGAGTAGGAACTTGAAGATCTTGCATGGAGAAATCTTGAATAGGAGTAGGAACTTGAAGATCTTGAATGGAAAAATCTTGAATAGGAGTAGTAACTTGAATAGGAGGTGGATAAAAATTAGGAGGAAGAGTTATATCGTGAATGCTTTTTCTTTTCCTCTGTGATGGCAACACTTTTTGACGTTCGAAATATTTTTGGGCATGACTGGCCAATTGAGATGGTGTTTTGGTTCGAACAAAATCTTGTGAAATCCTTTTCCAACTCATGCCATACATTTGAAGGCCTAAAAGAAATAACCTACACCAAAGAATCAAACAAATCTCAGTCCCTGATAATATAAAGTTTCAAATCAAGATGAAAAGAAATAAAAAAAACCATAATTTGAATACATACATGTGTTCTTCACTACTCCATGTGATCCTTGGCTTGCGTTGTCGATATTTAGTCGGAGGATCACCATTCGGGCTTTGCAAGTTTGGTAGATTGTTGGGTAGCGAGATCAAACTCATCTCTACATTATTCACGTTTGCACTGTGTTGTTGTGTAGGAGGATGATCAATCAAGTTTTGTTGGGGCAACGAATGACCTTGTAAGTTGCAGGGTTCTTCTTCGCACTTGACATCTATCGACCAATGATCAAGTATAGTATCTTTGAACTCAGCAATCCTAGAGATTTCTTCGCACCAATTCTCTCCAAACTCATTCATTTTACCAAAGAATCTCACTCTCACCGATGAATGAACTTCTCTACCATCTATGCCACTTTTATAAGCTTGTTTGATAAGAATCTCTTTAAAAATAAATTTTATCTTATCTTATCTAATCTTTTATCATTTCCAAAAATTACAAAATAATATAATGTAAAATATAAGATATAAAAAAAATCTAAAACATTATTATAAATTTTATATGGAATGAATAATATTAGTTAAAAATACGTGTTATAAGATGCGTTTTTTAAAAAAATGTTAAAAATTTAATTACATCTTTCATTTTTTAAATAATTATTTTATAAATTTTACCACTCAATTTATATATATATATATATATATATATATATATATATATATATATATATATATATATATATATATATATTTTATCATCGTATTTTTTTCATGTACTTCACCTATCATTTAACAAAGTACTATTCATTTAATGAAGTATTAAAAAGCTAAAAAAATGTACAAATATTTTAACCTCCGTAATCTATGGAACAGTTAAATTATTACAATCAAAACATATATCTTTAGATATTAAATATATTTTAACACTCATATTCATATCCAGCTTTCAAAAGAAATAAAAATCTAGCCAGTTGGAATTATTACTCTTGTGTATTAACTAGAAATAGCAATAAATACATTATTTTAGTGGAAAATAATTAAGTTGAAGATAAATTAAAAAATAATTAATGAAAAGAATGAGTGGCCTGTGATTTTATGTATCCATCCAATCCAAATGTGACAACATGTGTAGGTTAGATCAGACTATTAAATGCTTCATATTTATTAATCCAATGCTCTTCTCTCCATGAAGGACACTCTCTATGCTGCTTTTAGGAACATGTCCATTTGCTTAATCATTATTACGGCTACTTTGTTTATTTACAATCTAACAATTAGATTCATTTTTTCTTAATCATTATTATTTTTAATTATAAATTTAACAAACTTATTGTAAATAGTAATTTATTTGAATTTTCAAATTTTTTAAAAGATGTTTAACTATTTTATCATATTAAAGTTTTATGTCAATTTATCATGTGAAAATAGTTATACTTATCCCTATCAAGAAATATTTTTTATAATAGTGATCGATTTGAAATTTACGTGGAAGGTGCTTTTGAGGTAAAATGTTAAAATAGGTAAAATGAATTGTTGATTTAAGACTACATTATTAAAGAGTTGACTTTAGTGTGCTTTGATAGGTCAATTTTTGATACTTTTAAGGTTGGTTATACTTTAGAGTGATTAAGATAAATGTTGCAAAAGAGAGTCATGAGTTAGTATGAATTCCATTTGAATAACAGTTTGACAAGTTCAATATATTTATATTTTAGTATAATAATATAATAATTTTACTCTAATTTGAAGTATAATATAATATTTTCAAATTTATTAACAATTCATTAATCAAACTTACCATAGACCTTATTAGCCATATAATATATTTTTTAATTTAAGTATTGAATCGACAAGAGCATTAAAAATTTGTTTGTTTGTTAACTTAACAACAATTAAATTTTTAATCGAAATAAATACTAAAGGATAAAGTAACAAAAGGATAAAATAAAGATATACGGTAATATAAAATTAAAATAAACCGTAAAAGATAAAGATAAAAAAAATAAAAATAAAAAGATATAAAGATGAAAATAAATATTAGAAGATAAAGATAAAAGATAAGAAATCAAATTATTGAAAGTTGCTAAATAACTAACCAGAGGATGTGATAAACTAAAATATGAAGATATTGTGGTTGAATTTCACAACATCTATGTAAATACTAATTACATCATCAATTTAAAAAATCATTCAAATATTTTTTTTTTTTAAGTAAATGAATTTGAATTGACTTCGTATAATAGGAATTTCTTGTACATTTAATCATTCAACATTAATATAGATAAAGAAGTCTTAAAAATGTCTAATTAAAATCAATTTATTTGTAATGTTAACTCCAATTAAGTATATTCTTTGCAATAATATAGGTTTAAAAGTTTTCTTATATAAATAAAAGTCAAGTTTATTACATAAAAGGTGATGAAAGTAGTGCAAACATTAAATATAGAAAACAAAGATGTAACTTAAACATTGTTGAATATAAAATAAAGTGTTTATATATGAATTTATTTACATTCAATCTTATATAAAGTGAAATTAAATTATTATCACTACAGAATAATTTTCAATAGGTAAAAGTAATAAGATACCGTTCTCACTCATCTAAACCAAAACCATATAATAATTTAAAAAAAAAATCATTTTTCTATCGATGTTAGTTATTAATATTTTATTAGTGAGGATAGTTAAATTCACCACTTCTTTCATTTTTTCTTCCAAACTCATCAAACCAAATATTAGTTGGAAGATTTGACCCCACACGCTCTCCTCTCCTCCCTTCCAACTTTACTACATTTTTTTGTCCATTAATATTTGATAATTAACATTATCATATTTTTATTTTATTTATTTTTTATTTTATTATTATTTTATTTGATATTTTAAGTTTTATTCAATAAAAGTGAAAAAAATAAATATGTGGATTATATTTAGTGTTCCGGTCTGGGAATGATGGCCAAATCAGAACAATAATTCTCTCTCTTCTCACTCCTGAGTCCACCCCTTTTTTCCTTAATCCCTTATATATATATAGAGTCCTTCAGTCTTTAAACTGCTATTTCAATGCCAGATCTTTAGCTAACCAACCTACCCACTTCTCCACTATTCTCTCCTGAAATCTTGCATGTGGGTGGTTATTCCTAAAATCCAGTGATATTTGCTCGTCACCTCGGCCACCTCAGTCATCTCGGCCACCTCGGCCCAAGTGCTCGTTACCTCGGCCACCTCGGCCCAAATGCTCGTCACCTCGGCCTATGACTAAAACTCATTGTTTTATGATAAATATTTATCAAGTCGGAATCCTGATGAGCACGTTGAGGTCGGCCATTCCCTGGACGGTACACAGTCCTCCAACCTTGAGTCCTCAACTTGTTGGGATGAAAGGTTGTCATAAACCATCCATATATTCTAGTATAGGACAAGTAAATATATAACATGATAAAGCTGAGGTCGGTCCGAAGGAGACCTCGACATAAAATAAGTAAAATGATCAAGCTGAGGTCGGCCTAAGGGAGACCTCAGTATAAGATAAGTAAAATGATCAAGCTGAGGTCGACCTGAGGGAGACCTCAACATATGAGGTCGGCCCGAGGGAGACCTCAACATAAGATAAGTAAAATGATCAAGCTGAGGTTGACCTGAGGGAGACCTCAACATATGAGGTCGGTCCGAGGGAGACCTCAACATAAGATAAGTAAAATGATTAAGTTAAGGTCAGCTTGAAGGAGACCTCAAAAGAACACAAGTAAGATGATCAACCTGAGGTCGGCCCAAGAAAGACCTCGAGATAGAAATGATTAAACTGAGGTCGGCTTGAGGGAGACCTCAGCATAAGACAAGTAATATATAAAATGATCTAGCTGAGGTCGGCCTTAGGGAGACCTCAACATAACATAAGTAAAATAAAATGATTAAGTTGAGTTCTAAGCGTACTGAGGTATTATCTCGCTCGTAGCGAGGTCGAATCAAGTTGAATCCTCAACGTACTAAGGTATTCTCTCGCTCGTAGCGAGGTCAGATCCGAGTTGAGTCCTCAGCGTACTGAGATATTCTCTCGCTCGTAGCGAGGTCAAATCCGAGTTGAGTCCTCAGCGTATTGAGGTATTCTCTCGCTCGTAGCGAGGTCGGATCAAGTTGAGTCCTCAGCGTACTGAGTTATTCTCTCGCTCGTAGCGAGGTCAGATCAAGTTGAATCTTCAATGTACTGAGGTATTCTCTCGCTCGTAGCGAGGTCGGATTCGAGTTGAGTCCTCAGCGTACTGAGATATTCTCTCGCTTGTAGCGAGGTCGGACCGAGGAGAGCCCTCAGCGTACTGAGGCATCAACTCGCTCGTGGCGAGGTCGGTCAGCTCTCAGTGTACTGAGGCTTCAACTCGCTCGTAGCGAGGTCGGTCAGGTCGGTCAGCTCTCAGCGTACTGAGGCTTCAACTCGCTCGTAGCGAGGTCGGCCAGCTCTCAGCGTACTGAGGCTTCAACTCGCTCGTAGCGAGGTCGGTCAGGTCGGCCAGCTCTCAGCGTACTGAGGCTTCAACTCGCTCGTAGCGAGGTCGGTCCAGAGCCTACCTCTCTGTCTAGCATCGTGCTTGTGGGGGAGATTTTAGGCTGACTGATGTCGAACCCCTTCTTACTCGAGGTCGGCCTAGAGCTCACCTCTCCATTCAGTTTCGTCAAGACTGCCACCGCTAAAACCTCATTAGAGATCATCACGAGCCCTTGTCGTCAAGAATCAAAAGACCACTGTCGTCTCTTCTACGTTGCCAACTCCGTCGTAGATGCTTTTCGTGGAGTACTTTATCATCGTGATTTTTTTACGTTATTGTGGTTGGGACCTCGTTTTACCGAGCCCCACGGTGGGCGCCAATGTTCCGGTCTGGGAATGATGGCCAAACCAGAACAATAATTTTCTCTCTTCTCACTCCTGAGTCCACCCCTTTTTTCCTTAATCCCTTATATATATATATATATATATATATATATAGTCCTTCAGTCTTTAAACTGCTGTTTCAATGCCAGATCTTTAGCTAACCAACCTACCCACTTCTCCACTATTCTCTCATGAAATCTTGCATGTGGGTGGTTATTCCTAAAATCCAGTGATATTTGCTCGTCACCTCGGCCACCTCGGCCACCTCGGCCCAAGTGCTCGTTACCTCAGCCACCTCGGCCCAAATGCTCGTCACCTCGGCCTATGACTAAAACTCATTGTTTTATGATAAATATTTATCAAGTCGGAATCCTGATGAGCACGTTGAGGTCGGCCATTCCCTGGACGGTACATTTAGTAAATAAGTGAAGATCTTAGAGATTTGGAAAGATTATCAACAAGATGGGTGAAATATTGAATAGTCAAAGATTATCAACAATATTAGATATCCACAAAGTTTGTTACTCAAATTACAAGAAATAATTGAAGAATGATTCAAAGATATGAAATCTCCAACTATTAAAAGATATATATAAAAAATTATCTAATACAATTTATTCAAGTACCAAATCAAGTTTAAATTTGAGGTTCAGTCCAATTATGAAAGTCTATAAATAGAGGACTTGACATAGATAAAAAAGACACACTTGGAGAGAAGGAAACTTGATATTTCTACCCTAGGAGATAGAAGGACATTTTCAAGAATGGAGACATTTACTTTCAACATCAGTCTAGTCTTCAATATGCCTAGGAGTAGTTAACTCCCTCATTCATGAGATTGAGTAAGATGTATTCTTAATTATCTGTGAATTCTATTAATCAATATAATTCTTTTTCATCACTCTTGTGTTCTATTCTTGTTATTAACTGCATGATAATTATTGATTGCATATTTGTGAGTTTCTAATCATTAGACACCATATTGGAACCTAAACTAGAATATGCAACTAGGCAACTAATTGATTGTGCATATAAACGTAGAGTACATAATTGGTCATTCATAACATCAGAATTTTAATCCTTAATGCGAACTCTTAATAAGGATCTAGGACATTAGGGTTTTTATTAAAGTTTAGAATTGCTACTAAGACATTAGGGCTTTTTACCTAAAGTGTGAATGCTAGAGTAGGAATAAGAAAAACATTATTTGGTATTTTAGCTTTGAATGAAATCGTGATAGTCAATCCCGATAAGTTTTTATCTCATATTTTTCTAAATCAAGCTCTTTGTTTCCATTGTGTCAATTCCTATTATATTTTATATTCTACATTTATTTTTCTTTTAACCCACAAATATTTTGTTATTCTCACCCTTTAATTTAGATTATATTAGATCACATTAAATAATTACCTATTATAGTTGGCGTTTGTTCCAATTATACAATTATACAATTGATTAGTCATAACCAAAGAATGATTTCCTAAAAAAAAGTGACACAAGAAAAAGATATTTTGCTTTGATATTTTTTTTTAGTTCTTAGTTCAATTCAAAGAACTTAGAATTGATAATTTTATGAGTTTTTTCAGTAATAGTATCTTATTCTAACAACATATACAAGAAAGAGGAAGTTGGTTTATGTCAAAATTTTCTTTGTAGTAAATTATAACAATAAACGCATGGGATTTTGGTTCCTAGTTCCTACTACATATATAACAATATTATACATTCCTAACAGTAAATTCCCTTATGTCGAAAAAATGAAAGAACCTAGATTTGATCTTTTCATATACAAAATTACAGATCCCTTCTGCATAATGGACAAGAAGCATGCTTGATCAGCCACTTGTCAATGCAAGGTAGGTGAAACATGTGATGACAATGAGGCAAACTTCTACAAGTCTCTCCAAGCTGAAAGTCCTGCAAATGCACACTTTCAGAAATACCAATTTCAAAATGCAGAAGCTAAGCAACTCTTTTTTCCACAACTAGAAAAAGAGAAGGCTTACATCACTTCAAAGTATACACATGTATTAAGAAGAAAAAAAATGTATAAAACAGCATTTCATAACTAAAAAATATTCAATATAAATATTTGAGATGTCTAATAAGTCTTAATCCTTAAATGTATACTGATATTGTCATTTAACACAACTTTTTTAAATTTTGAACTGAAGTTATTGAAAAAATACTGAGTGACCTTTTTAATTTTCTTACTTTAAAAACTAATGTGGTACAATTATTCCTTCTGAGAGACTAAAATAGTGGTTTAGCCCAAAAGAACCGAATCATCATACACAGACCTGGAGGCAAACAGAACATGAAACTCTGTCCCCAGAAGCATCAACATTGTTGTCACTTGTAATTGTGATAGTTGGGATCTTTTCAACTGAATCTCTCGTTAAGCCTTTGGCCACACCAATATCAAAGAGGTTTTGAACCTCATCAAAGCTTATTTCAACAGCACCCATCTGAGAAAGGAAGAGAAAAGCATAATCAAGATGATGTAAATTGCATAACCAAATTTCTGTCATTACATTTACAAGTACATTGTACTGAGAAAATTACCTGGCTTTGGACAGCACTCAACATGGCTGGACCTATTCTTTCACGCACTAGTCTTCCACTCAACAGGCTTGCAAAAACATCAATCTGTATTACATAACTAAAGATGATTAGATAGCTCAACTTGTTGGTGAAAAGGACAATAAAATCTCATGGGACCAAGCAAAGTAATCAGCAACTAAAGATGTTTTGAAAATGAAAACCAAGTCCCTCACTCACCAAGTATAAGGCACACCCAATTCCAGAATCGTCAGATTTCCAAAGAACAATGGAAGATTCAAACACTTCAATGGAGAAAACAGCTCCTGATATGGCACCAATAGCAGCCCCTCGAATGAAGCCACTCTCTGTCTCTTGACCTATCAAGGCTCCAGTCATAGCCCCCAACAAAGTGCCCACTGCCAACAAAACAAGCAACCCAATAAACCTTATTAACACCAAAATATGGTCGGAGTTTGGAATTTCAAAATAAATCATTGATTTCCGATGATTTTGAAAATAGACACAAGAGCAGGACAGGTAAAATGAACACAAACCTCAAACTTCAGGTGACCTAGAAAATGGACACAAGCAAGACATGTAAAAACAAAAAATATGCAAATTGAAGAACAGTCCAACACAAACCCGCATTCAAGTTCGCATTTTTCACTCCCCACAGAACGGAACAAAATTGAATAAAACCAAAATGCATACGTCGGCGATAACTATAATTGCCAACAAACCCGAAGACAACACTCATACATAACAAAACACTGCCAATCACAATGACAAAGACAATATCTTCATAGCAGATCGAGAATTAGGTTAAATGGGAACGGTGGTGTACCTAATGCAAAGCAGAAGGTCAAGATCGCAGATAAAATGTTCCCAATGATGGCAGAGACGAAGAGGGTACCGACCCTTTTGACCTTTTCAACGAAATTCCCTAAGGAACCCGTCAAAGGGCATTGATTTGGCTCAGACTCCATGTGGGTATCTCAGAAATTCGAGTGATGTTTGCTGTGTTACAGATTTGGGTTTAAGGGAGAGTTAAGTGTGCATATATAGTAATAATAGTAATGTATAGAAGAAGACGAAGATATCGAGTTTTTTCTCTTCCATCCCATAAATACTTAGTGTATAAGTAAGACATGAGAGGAAATGGAATGAAACTGCCTTCAACCAACTCGCATTTAAAGCTTGTGTCCTTTAATGTCACAGTGACAAGCTCTTTTCGGTATTGATTTTGCGAAGAACCAAGATAATAACATAATATTCATTTACTACAACATATTTTACTTTTTACTCCGGTTAACAAAGTTGAATTATTATTATTATTATTAAATATTTAATAGAAAACATTTCACGTTTGTTATTATGCATCAAGGATCACACAATGAAAAATATCATGTGGCAACTTTTGCTGAGAGAAGGTTGTGTTGGTTTAAAGCCTTAAGAAAAAGAAGACTTGACGTTCGCTTTCAGAAGGAAAGAAGAGAGTGACAAAAAAGAGAAGGTAAGCATTTGTTGACAAATGGGGATGGCGCAGCCTCAGGTGCATAGTCATCACATGCAAATGCTCGCCAATTTGTTTTTATTATTTATTTATTTTTAAATAAGGTGTACGGAGCCAGGGAAGGGAAATTGTCTCCATATATTTATGACGGAGTTGTGGAGTTAAGATTCTCCTGTCTTCAATAACTGAGTTAAGGTTCAAAGCCTCCAGATCTCAGCATTCTTGGGGCAAAATTCTCTTCTTTTTTTGATGCATCTCCTTCACGGTGGTGAATTCGATGTCAAATTTACCCGTATGAGATTTTTTCCAGTTTAGGACCTGACAGAGAAGTGTGGTGGCAAAAGGTACTGGATTTTTTAACACAAAAAAAAAAAGGTTAAAACTTGGAAAGATAAAATAGAAATACGAAAATCCAACCGTCAGATTAAGTTTTAAAAATCTAACGGGCTTAAACAAAAGTTTCTCATCTAGCCTTCACCTAACTTAAAAGAAGACAATTAATATCTTAGACTAGTCCATATTTTCTTTCATTTGTGTGTTATGGGTACTTTTAGAAGGAGAGGTATAAACTGGTACGTAAACAACAACAATAGGAAAATCATACAAACTAAACTCTTAAAACTACTTTGACTTAATTCCTAACACTCCTCTTTAAGTCAAAGTTGTGTTAATATGCACAACACCAATAGATTCTCAAGAAAATTTAAACATTTCACCTTTCAAAGCTTTTGTCAACATGTCTGCAAACTAAACTTCAGATTTGTAGTATTGGATTTCAAAGTTTTCCATCATTAACTTGTTCATACAAGAAGTAAAAACGAGTTTCAATATGATTACTCCTTTCATGAAAAGTTGGATGTCTAGCCAAATCAATTCTTGATTAGTTGTTTACTAACATCTTTGTCTTGTGCATGGGTTCCATCTTTAATTTCTTCATTAGATAGTCTAGCCTAGCCTAGTCACACTGCTTGGCAGGCTGCATCAAAAGCAACAATATACTCTGTCTCACAAGATGATAGGGTCACAACAATTTCTTTTGTATAACTTTAGGATATAGGTGTTCCTCCACAAAAGAAAATATATCCACCAGTACTTTTCTTATTGTTTTTTGTCTCCACACCAATATAAGTCTTAATACCCAATTAATTTAGACCATTTTCAAACATCTCTTTTGGAAATAGAATTCCAAAACTAGTTGTGGCTTGTAGGTTCCTTAGCATCCTCTTTGCAACAATCATATGAGATTGTGTAGGATCTAGCATGTATTTTCTAATCAAGCCAACATTGAAGTTCAAATATGGTCTTGTATGGTATAAGTACCGCAAGCTTCAAACCATTTTTCTGTAGATAGTGCATTCTTCTACAGATTCCCTTTCCAATGTCAAACCAACTTTAACTGGTGTACTTGTAGATTACTCATGTTAAATTTGCTCAGCAATCCATGCGTATACTTGGACTGATCCATACCAATCTCATATTTTGTATTTACAAACTCAATGCCCATGAAATAGTTCAACTTTCCAAGGTCACTCATCTCAAATTCACTCAACATTTGAGATTTAAATTGTATGATTATACTTTCATTTCTTCCTATCACAAGTAGATCATCAACATATAGACAAACAATTAGTTTTTCCATTTGTTCACAGTTGTGTCAGCACTTAACATACACTCCATGTTCAAACACATATTTTATAAAACCAATTTGACCAAAACCTTGTGGCTACAACACATAGACTTCCTCCTCAAGAGGACCATTCAAAAATGCATATTTAACATCTGGTTAGTGCATAGACCAATTTCCACAAGTTGCAATTGAGACTTCAACATGAATTGTCTCAATTCTTGCTACCGGCTTTGTGCCTTACTACTTCCCCTTTTGGATTCACTTTTACCTTGCAAACCCATTTTAACACAATAGGCCTCTTATTTATAAAATCCCTTTGGCCACAAATCTGACTTTGTGCCTCACTACCTCTTGTCTTTAGGTAGTTCAACTAATTCATAGGTGTGATTTTTCTCTATGCTTAGTAAAACTTATAAGCACTAAACATCAATATCTCTTTTTTAAAAAATTATTTAAGAAAGTAAAACCATACGAAATTTGTTTCCGAGATAAATAATGCAACCTAACAAATTTTGGAATTAATGTCGAAAATCTCTAATCCCTCAAAATTTTGATCATAATAATAATTATTGAATTTTTACTTTTAATGTGTCAATTTAGAGCGATCAAAATGGGCTACCTAGCCTAGCTTGGCTCACCACGGGTTGGCAATTAATGAGTCATCTCAACCTAACTCATTTATTAGTGAGCTCAAAAAAATTGAGCTCGTCCCGACCCACCACAGGGTCGATGAATTAAACGAGTTGACTCACTAAATTAAAAAAAGTTATAACTTTTTTTTTCTTCAATTTAACATTTTTTTAATATCTAACCAAAATAAAACAGTCCAAACTTATTTTTAAAAAATTTCGTTTCTGATTTTAGACAATAAATAAATCATTCATCCCAAAATTAAATCATAATTCTAATTAAAATATAAATAATCTCAAAAGTCATGAGTAAGATGACGTGACATTAAAATCTATGGGAGGTGTAGGAAGTAAAACAATATGTGTAGTAAGAAACATCCAATTAAGAGTAATGTGTTTTTTTTTTTTATGTTCCGGGTGGTGAGCAAACCCGACTCACCATGAGTTTTACCTCAGGTAAGTCAGATTCTTAATGAGTCTGGTTCATTTTCGGTCTATACAACACGGGTTTTAACTCATACGACAACTTTATTCCAACTGTTCAAATAACACTTAACACCTCATTTTTAATTGTCTAGTGATCTCTCTTACGAGAAAAAAAATACAAGTAAAAGAGACACTACAAGAAAATTCCTAATAATGAGGAGAAATATAATTAGTCATTGTAGTGACCAATTTAGATATTAATTTATAAATTAAAAATTATTGATAATTAAAACATATTTTATATATTATTATCTAAATTGGTCACTGTAGTAAATTAGTCTATAAAATAGCGACTAACCTTATTTATCAATATTTTGGCTATCAAAGAAATTGATCTCTAAATTACTCATTATAATGAGTAATTATTTTCTCTGACTAAAATTGACCATTATATAAAATTTTTCATGAGATAAATACACAATTTGACTTGTGAAATGAATTCAAAATTTTGTCCTTGTCCTGTTAATAAACTCTCAACTTTTTTTAATTATATATATATATATATATATATATATATATATATATATATATAATATTTAATTATATAATTATTCTTTAAATTTTAGTTAACTAATTAATCTAATTACTCAATTATAATTAATAATTAAAATTTAACTTATAAGTAGAAGAATTTAAATTACAGTATTATAATATATTTACATTCTCAAATAATATAATATAAAAAACTAATATTTTAAACTTTTTCTTTCTAATTTTTAATTGAAAATATTAACTAATAATTATACTTTTGACTTGTTAATTTAGTAAGTTGGACTAGATACATCAAAGCATAATATTAGTTTCTTCTTAATTTTTTTTAAACTCAACTTGATTCGATATTTTTTAAAATGAGTCAACGTGATCCTTTGTGTTAAATCAAATATAACATATGATAATCATTTTTTTTTTCTTCTTCACCTGCGCTTTCCTTCTCCATTTTGGTTTCTTTTTCTACTTCTTTACTCTCTAACAAGAAGTCATCTTTCTCAAAATCCTTTTTCTCTTTTTCTGTTTGGAAAAAAGGATTTGATCCTGAAATATGATGAACCTTTCTTTATATCTCATTTTCTTTATTTTGTGCTAATACGAGTAGATAAAAATTGTTAAACAGAAAAGAGTGGTGAAGGGGTTAACCCAAATGGTGAAATTCGAATTTGTGATTTTCTTTTTCTTTTTGTAATTAGTCTTGTAGACATGTTGTAATTTGTCTTGCTTGGTGCTTTAATTGTTCAAGTTTTGATCTTGGTGATTTGTATTGTGTTGATTGGTTTATGATTTTGATTTTTTTTCTCTCAGGAAAGATAAACATGTTGGAAAAGAAATTTGAGCATATAGTTAGGAAATCACACATTAAAAAAATTTATTTCTTCAAAAAAAACACCCTTACAAATAAAACCAAAAATATATAAATAAAAAAACAGAAAATTTAACATAGTTTAGTCTCTCAAGGTCTATATCCACCAATATTTAACAAAAAGTATTATTATTATTTAAAGTTATTTTGGACTAAAATTGCAAACACTTCATAGTACAATTTTTTTAACAAAAATTGCAAATTTTTTAATGACACGCAAATATCCAATTTTCCTTAAATCCAAAAGAACTATTGAATTGTGGTGACAATTTCAAAAACAACTCTAGATTTATATAATACTTTTTACTGATCTCCTATTCATATTACTGCATGTGTGAGACTACTCACTTGAAAATCCAACACATATTTTAGAGTTGAGTGAAGACAATGACTTTAAAGAAAAATTAAACCTCAAAATGTTTCAATTTTCATATATATCATTGAAGAAAATATAAATGAAGAAGGGAGAAAAAAAAGAAGATAAAAAGTGCTTAGCACACACATATTGTTTTTTATAAACATTAAGACGATGCTGAATTTAGAAAAAAATGTTTAGCGTACTTTTCTTAAAACAAATAGGAGATATACGTAGTATTAAGTTGATGAATAAGTGTAATTCGAATTTTATTTTTTAAAAATTAATAACGTCAATTATTTAGAATTTTTTAGAGTTTGGTGCTTAAAACTCTATTTCTTTAGTGCACACATTTATAATTTTAATCTTTAAATAAACTTTTTTAAATTAAAATAACTTTTTAAAGTAACTTTTATTTTAAATTTAATCATTTTTTATATTTAACTGTTTTTTTAAACTTAATTATTCTTTTAATCGTAAAACTAGCTACAAAATAAATAAAAATTATTTATATTTAGTTTTATAATTATAATAATAATTTTATTATTTTTTATTATCATAAAAAAAATACACATGTGTTTTTACTATATGATTTTATTTTTTGGTAAAAATAATAATTTAATTCTGTTTCAAGTATAAGGACCAAGTACCTATCTCCAACACTCAACTTGTCCTTAGAATCTCCTCGTACAAATTTTCACTATTCGATATCTTCTACTTTCTCCCATTCGGTTGTCCAGACGATCGGGATACCTGTGTATAAGGCCCCAATACTTAGTCAGTTTAAGTTCGTTCGAATAAGCAACGGCGAAGCATAGTAGGAGTTGGGAGGGGCCATGGCCCCCCTAAAGATTTTTGAATTTTTTTTAAAATATATATTTTTTGAAATTTTTGAAATTTTTTGAAATTATTTAAATTATAGGTAGTATATATTTTTAAATTTGTCTTTTTATTTCTTTTATAAAATACAACAAATTAATGTTAATAGATAATAAAACATAAAATTTTATATATATATATATATATATATATATATATAAAGAATAGAAATATTTAGGTTTAATTAATCTTTTAGTCACTATTTTCATCTAAAAATATCAAGTTGGTTCTCAAGTTTTTTCTAGTCTCAATTTGGTCCCGACTTTTGAAAAAATGATGCAATTTTGTCATTCTCATTAAATTTTATTAAAGTAGATCAAGGATTTTCATCACGATTGATAGTGAAATTACGTTAATTACACCAACAAAACAAGCTATCTTTATTTACAACTTTAAGTTTAATGAAAAAACATTGATCCATTTCAAGAAATTTAATGAAAATAGCCAAATTGCATCAGTTTTTCAAAATTTAGAACCAAATTGAAACTAAACAAGATTGGAGCATCAACTTAACATTTTTGAACTAAAACAATAATCAAAAGAATAATTAAACCAAATATTTATTAAGATATTTTTTATGTCATTTATTGTTGTCTTGTTAGTTTAACAAAAATTGTACTCATTTCTCACTCTCATATATTTTTTTTAAGAAAAAAGGTAATTATTTTTTCTCTCATTTGTCTTATTTCTTTTTTAAAGAAAAGAAAAGTAATTCTCTTTTATCTTACTTGATAATGAAATATTAATTTAATAGTTAACATTTTTTTTTATCTCATGAGTCTTTGGTATATTCATTTTTTATGAATATAGAAGAAAAAACAATGTATTATATGTTTTTTCATAACCAATTTTTAATTGTGACTTAACTATACTATTTTTTTCTTTAATATTTATGCTTCTCAATTTTTTTTAGTAAGGTATGATAAATTATTTTTAATATTATTTTTAAAATAGGTATATTGATAAAAAATAAAAGAATAGATTTATTATTCAAAGATGATAAAAGTGAAGCTATTGGTAAAGATGGAAACAAGATAGATTATATTTTTCACAACATTAAACTAAAGATCAAATTATTCAGTTAGAGGAAATAATTTTTTAAACATTATACTAATGATCCAACAATTTAATGATTCAAGAATTATACTATTCGACCCCTCCAAAACTTGCAGTTAAGATTCGCCACTGCGGATAAGTTCAATTAATGCTGTAAAATAAGGTAATACTGCCTTGTATTACCTTATTTTACTTTTAGCTTACTAATCTAATTTTGGTGCAGTCGCCCGATCGGAAGGTCGTGCGTCCTGACGGAGGTCCCCATAACTATTATGACGACAAAATTTCACTAGAATGAACGACGGAGGTTGTTCGGTTGTGAGCTCCCTTAAATCACTCCGGAGAAATTGCCACATCAACAATCCAAGGAATCGTTCGCCGGATGACCTTGAGCCGCTTATCCTTAGGCCGCCTGACTGATGGTCTGGCTATATATGTCAATAGGCCATACAGTAATATATATATAGTAATATATATATATATATATATATATATATATATATATATTATTTTTCTTAATTCAATTATATTAATAGCTTTTTATTGTATTCATTGTCCTCTTATACTTATACGTGATCTAATATAAAACTTCTTTAATCATGACATCTTTCTCAACGGTCAGAAATGAACCATTGTAAAAAAAGCACAGTAACAATTATACAATTATGTCCAGTTTTATAATAGCAGTTCTTTAAAGGTTAACTTATGTATTTGATTTTGAAATTTTGTTAAGAAATTTCAATTAGATTTCTTTTTTATGTGTTTTAATCGGTCTTCATTTTAAAAAATTCGATGCAGTCATGTATTTTCTGTTAGTATTGTATTAATAATATTAAAAATGTGTTAATTCGTAATTTCTGATTTCTTATTTTTTGAATTAAAAATAAATAAAAATTATCATTTTTCATCGTTAGATTTCATTATCATAGTCTTAATTTGGTCTATATACTTTATTTTGTGTCAACTGAGACTCCATTTTTTTTTAAAATTGAGCAATTTCATTTTTTTTAAAATCAAATTTAATTTTTATATAAATGTTATATAAATATTTTATTAAAATTGATATTTTTATTAAATATTTTTAACAGAATTAGATTTATTAAAATTTATTTAAAATTATTTTAAGGTTACTAATAAAAAGTAATGTTAATATAAAAAAAATCAGAATTAATTTCAACTAACAATTATGCTAAACTTATTTATTAATTTGCATTTCATAAAGTAAAATAAATTTATTAACTTTTTCAATTCTTTCAAAATTTATATTTTAGGTTAAACTTTATTTGTATTGATATTTTATTATAATTTATATTTTTAATAATTGTATATGTTTAAAATGTGTGAAATTCAATAAATTTTATTCATATGTTTTGATTTGGTTTAAAAATAATAATTATATAAATTTAGATGTGAAATTTTAAAATATCTTTAAACAATTTTATAATATTTTAAAATAAATAAATTTGAAATTTAAAAACAAATTTAAGTAATGTTTAATGTAAAATATTAATTTAAATAAACTTAATCTTATTAAAAATATTTAATAAAAATATTAATTTTAAAAATATTTTTATAAAAATTAAATTTTGTTTTAACATAGTGATGATGAAATTGTTCAATTTAAAATTGAGATCAAATTAAAACAAAATAAAAAAAAAAGAATAAATTGAGATTAAGATAAAAATACCTAGTGTGACATGTCATTGTCACGTCACACTCCCACTATATTTTTATTTTAGTAAAAAAGTTAGATATGAAATAATAATACTTTTTATTGATTACTTGTGAATGTAGTTATTGAAGTGTTAAAACCACGTTAATTTTTTTGTATATTTATGGTTATGTTTTCCTTTGATGAGATTATTCTCATTGCGTGATTCTCTCACAAATATACGTAATAAAACTTGAAATAAGAGAAATGATGTTATTTGATAAGTTTGTGCTACAGTAAAGTTGTGTTAAATAATATAGAAAACATGTGATTTATCTAGTGAAATGGTGTACGTGATTCTCCCATATACTATTAGATCTAAATTAAACATACATCACAATTTATTTATTTTTTATATATAAAATATATATATATATATATATATATATATATATATATATATTACAAAAAATAATAGAATTATTGACAAAATTTTACCGACAAATATATTTTAGTCGATAATTTGAATTATCGATAGATTTTTATATTTTAATTATTGACAAATGGTAACACAAATTTTATTTATCGACGGATTTTTGATAATTATTGACGGATTTTTTGATCAGTAATTATCGATGAGTTTTTTTATCAGTAATTATTAACGAATTTTTCGGTTGATAATTACCGACATATTTATTGACAGATTTTTCTGTCGGTAGTTATCAACAAATTTTTTCATCAAACAGAACATGATTTTTGTCGGTAAAATTTTACTGACAAGAATTTTACCGACACATTTTTTACCATCGATAATTCTAGTTTAACGACAGATTTTGACCATTACCGATAAATTTTAACCATCAATAATATTAAATATTAATTTTTCTTGTAATGATATATATATATATATATATATATATATATATATAAGTTTGGATTGTTACATTGACTTTATTATTTGATTTTTTTTTTGTCTAAACCATGTTTATTGAAGTTTTTTATGATAAAATAACTATTCTTCACCCATAACTAACTATGAAGAATCGTGGAAGAGACGAGAATCGAGATAAAAAAGATAATGAGAGAGATAGAAAGATAAAGAAATAACATAGATGAAGATTTTGAAATGAATTCTTAAGCATGAAATATAATGAGAAGGTGAAATTCAGAAATAAGATATGATGTTATGAAGGTTGTATTGAAAATGACGAAGGATCGGAAGTAGATGTTAGGTGCATCGGAAGTGAGTAGTTGAGAAATGAAAATGGTAATTACTAACTATTAATTGGGCGGCTTTGAGTTAGCGGTACATGCAATGCTGGAATCCATCCAACATCAAAATTGGGGCGCATGCGGGTCTCTTCAACAAATATCATAAATCATCACTTCAACACTCATTATCTCTTTCTAAAGCTTTCACCATTTCAACTCTTCTTATACTAGGATAAGAAATAGATTAAATGAAAATTAAAAGAACAAGTAAAAATAGAATTTCATCATTATATCGAATAAACTATGAATCTATAATAAGAATCTCTCGCATGTATATTATCACTATTATCAATTTAAATTCTAAATCTAAAAATATATTACGACACATGAATATTATTATACATTAGATGTGAAGAAGATTTATACGCTCTCAAATCATTGTTGGATATTTTGAAGACATATTCTTTAGTACTAATGAATTATAATTAAATTTATAATGACTTTACAGCCTATTTATTTCTTACATTTTGTTCAACTTATATTTTAATTCCGACTACAAACATCAAATCCCAACCTACCAATGGACCCTCTCAACTAAATCACAAGATTTCCGCACACATAACACTTCTAAATTAGCTGTTCCATTTGATTATGTTTTTACAATGCCACATAGTTCAAAGTTTCGGAATTAACAGTTCTGGGAACAAACTTTCAAACGAGATAGCAGCGCTGTACTTAGCATTCACTATATCACAACACAACCGCTAATAAGCACACACATATATTAAGGAAAACGAAATAACAAACACAAACACAAACTTTTAATTTCTTTTTGCTATCCTCAACTCATTTATATTAAGACTGTACTTATGCAACATTGTATGCTTCTATATAACATATGATCATTAAGTTGACAAGCAACACAAAAGTAGAATGAATAAAAAAGAGTTTAAAAGAAACTTTCATACATGTATATCTCAAAACCATAAGCATATATTACTTTTCTAAAATTTAGCTACCAAAGAAAACTGGTCACTAAACATTAGCTACTAGGATTTTGCTATCAAAGAAATTGGTTTCTAAATTTAGTCTCTAATTAATTAGTGACTAATTTAGCGACCAATTATAATTTTTTTTCATAATAATGACTATTTTAGTAACTAATAATTTTATTTTTTAAATTAGTATCTAAATTGGTTAGTATAGTGACTAACAACTTTTTACCACTAAAATTAATTATTAATGAGACATTTTCTTGTAGTATTACATAACAAAATATTTATACTTCTTCTAAGTTAAACCTTTTTCGGTCTCCAGTAATCCTTATGACTAGATTTCAAATGGCACTAAGAAAGATTATATCTGTTAGTGGAAAACGGCAAATGCATCGGTCACACGTAAGCAATAAATATATCATTCTCTCCACAGGGACTTATGCAAAACATGACAAACTCACAATTCATAACTCAAATAGACAACAAAGCTCACAAAAACACAAAGAAACTCTTTTTGACATTTTATCAAACAGTTGTGTGCAACAGAAATTTAACATAGATTATATATAATTGTCAAGACTAGATTTCATTCACTTTATTCTCATGCATTCACAAACATCTCAATTCTAATTTCATGTCAAAATCAATTCACAAGAATACTCAAATCCTATTCCTAGCGACTTTGAGTCTATGATAACTCATCAAGTTTCAATTCCTTGAATGCTCAACAAGTGAAATCATGCATTAAGTTCAAGAATATTAAGATTACTAATGAATCATGTTCTATCCCTAGATATAAGCTCCATTAGGCATTCAATTTTAGTTCCAAGTTCAAAAGATATTTTTCAACACCTTAAGAACCACAAATCATGCATGAGTGTCTAAAGCAAAGCAAACATTAAGTATGAAAATCAAATACTAACATAGAAATGGAAAAACATATGGATTAACATCACAAAATGCACAAGATTTAGTTTATTACATATAATATCAACACATAGGTTTAGCTCTCCATGGTGGAGAACCTAAGGTTTACAAATATACGAGATAGAGAAGAAATGGAAACCAAAGAGAAGATGCAAGCCCTCTCCCAAGGTTCTTGACAGCCACTCCATGTTCCAATTGCGCCTCCCATTCGTGTCTCTATCTCCCAATCGTAACTCATCTTCCTCTCCAACCCCAAAAGGGGAAAAAACCACCATGAGTGGAGGAGAAGACCCAAGGAGGAGTAGAAGAGCTTCCCAACACTTCTAGCAACCTCCAATAGGCTCTCCAAGTACCAAAAAGTGTTTCTCTATCGTGCAAAATGAGGAATGTTCCAAAGCCTCGTGAGAAACAGGATTAAAAACCCATTTTTTTGACATGTTAGCGACGCCACCGCTGAGCCTTGTCTCAGTAGCGCTTAACGCCAGGTTTTACGAATTGAATGGCGCTCAGCCCTACTTTTCACCGCTAAGCCTTGTGGCGCTTAACCCCACTTTTCCACCGCTCAGCCTCAGTTTTCTACCACTCAGCCTTGAGTAGTTTACAACATTATGTATTTGAAGTATTGGGCATGATTTCAGTGGCACCTGACGCGAGTATTTGCTTCAAAATCAATCTTTTCGTTTCGAATCATGCTCCTTTGAGTTCTTACTTATTTTCCTCTACCACAAATGTTTCCTATTAATTTATTTAACACACTTAAAAGAGAGATTAGAAACAAAACAAGCATAAAACAACTAAAACACAAAAACAAAACAAAACAAAACACACTCAACATGGGGATATAACAAGATAAAAGTTAAGAAATAGTTTATTTAATCATGACAATAAACACACAAAAAGAGATAAAAATGGACATTATCAATATCTCCGGTCTAAGTCATGATAAGGCTACATGACTTATTTCCTTAATCATACTTTTATTAGTGAAGGTGTCATTCCTAAAAATTATTCTATTTCTCTTAAGAAAAATATTATTTGACACAAAATAACCATTTGACAATACATTATAGGAATAAAATGGTTATAAAAAAAAATTGTAAAAAGAAAGAGATAATGAAGTCATTGTATTATGTACTTTAGATTGAAGTGATTTGATTTGGAATTGATGAATGATGTTAAAATCTTTAGCATAGCATGAAAATTAAGCTCATTTTTTAAGTATAGTTATCTTAGAACTTGGAAGACAGGGATTGGAGAAGATAAGAATGGAATCGTGATGACAGAGCATCAATGGAGTGACATATTTCACTCTCTTGGCTTGGTGGCTCTGTTTCCCAGTTACACTCATTGTTCATCTTCTTCTATATTCTGTTTATGAGACAAAATACAAAATCTTGTAGTATAAAACAGCATCCTGAAGATTTGAAAAAAGAACGGGTAATTGTCATAACATATCAATGAAATTGTTCTATTTGAAAACTAATTTACTTTTTGTGAATCTGAAAATCTATAACTTATAATCTTGTAACTTGTTTTTCCTTTCATCTTCACACACTTTTGTCTAAAAGTTTGTTTTTGTTGTATCTAAACAAAATTATATATTTCAGAATATTTTTTGACATACTTATTCAAATAAAGATTGTTACTGTTTATAGGTAATTGATTGTAACAATAATCAATTATGCATAAAAGTAATTGTTAAATAATTTTATAACTGATTACAACAAAATCAGTGTGAGAATATATGATAGAATTTTATGACTCACTTTATATTTGCTATAAAAAGTTAAATTTGAAGTCTTGAAAAGATTCTTGTCAATCAATACTTAAATTCGTATAATATGGAACAAAGAATATAAAAAATTCTATAACAACAGAAGCAGAAAACATTAAAAAAAAAAAAACTCGAAAAGCCTATGATATATACTCATTCCATCTATTGGTTTCATACTATTTCTTCATCTCCTAACCAATGCAAATCTTTAAAAATTTATTAGTCTCGATTAGTAATTTAACCAGAAAGGGTAGGACAAAGAATTGAGGTATGGTAAAACATCCAAAAATTACAGGGCGCAGTTACATGAACATTTTCCTTCCACCCCCTTAGTATAATATTGACATGTTGAATTCATTATGAGCCTGAAAAGGAACTAAATCAACGTTAGAGGTGAATGGAAACAAAATGACATTAAATTTCTTAAACAAAAAGCCACGATTTAGAATCATGGTTGACAAGAAATTCAACTTCGTAAACGAAGTTTTATATGAAGTAAACACATAACAGTCCAGTTTTAGCAGTGTTAATCCTGAATAACTAGTATAGATTGCAGACTCCACCACACACAATATAACGAGTAAACTCTTAATAAATAGAGTTGCAGAGATGAAACAGAAAGGAAGAAATAAGAAACAGTTAAGAAAGAAAGAGAAGAGAAGAGATAAATACCTGAAGTAATGGGTATTTAAGCTTTGTATGGTTTGAGACGCATCCATTTGGTACATGACCACTTATTACCCTTAATCACTGGACACCCACCTGAGAATTATTGCAGAAACGGCATTGTTATATCTCCAAATTTGGAAGTAACAATAAACAATAAGAAGAGAGGAACTAACCATGCAAACTCAATGGATCTAAGGTTGCATCAGGCTTCATGCTCCAGAAAAGTAAAGCAGTACCCATCTTTGGTTTAATTGAAAGTCCTTTTTTTCCACATTCAGAAAGCTCATTCCACCAAGGCACAGAGCTAACATTTCCCTTCGCATCTGGGAACACTGTCTCACCACCTTCTTCAACATCTGAACTGCATCATTAGAATACAGAAATTTGACAACATGTGCATCTGTCTTCATATCCAACACAAATTGAGGTTAGCAAATACGATGAGGGAACTGAAACTACGTACAGGTACATCAGCACTGTTGCTATCCGCTGTCCCCCGTTCTTAGTGTTAACGTTGTCCATAAAGTAGTCAAAATGAGGCTCGTACTTTTGTCCAACTTCATAATGGAGAACTTGAAGTCCTTCACCGTGCTCTGCATATTGTGAGCCAGATAATATAGTTCTTTTTAAGTATATCACGAAAAATGGAATACGATACCTACGGTATTCTCTACAAAATATATCAGTTCTATCTATCAGAATACCGCATTTTCAAAAAAATCCAGGGTACGATATATAAAAATAATTTATTTATAATATAAGCATAGACTTATATTGTATAATTTTATATAAATATGATAGAATTATATAAGTGACAAAAGCATAGACAATTTATAACGTAAAATAAAATCAACATGACAAAAAAAATCTCATAATAAAAAAATATAATATTTAAACTTCAACACAATATATTATATATTACATGACTCTGATTTTCAATCTCATCATTTCGCTCTCCATCTATGTGAAAAAAATTCCTGACAATGTGGTTCATTAAGAGAAAGGCTAGCAACTTCGAGAAATCTGCTTCTTTCATTCATTTCTAGCAATATCCCGCATTTTGTTTTCACCCTCTTTATAACTATTTCTCTTTTTTTCAGAAGAGACTGAAATTTGTATATAACAAACTAAACCGTGGTCTTTCTTAAGATTAAGTTTATTTATTTTTATAGAATATGTACTTTAATTCCTCTAAGAGAAAGAAGAGGATGATGTCAATGAAAATAGTTTCAATGAAATTGATTGAAGTCTAGGAACACAACACCATGTATGACCCACCATTCCCTTTATTTAAAGTTCCATCATCCTATGGTAAATCAAATTAGACTAAGTTTTCTCCACTTGAAATGATTTGGGTACAGCCCAAAAAAGTACTCATGCGTACCTAAATTAAGTATCCAATTTTTTATTTTGTGAAATTATTCTAATACATATCCAATATCGAGTATGTATCCATGAGTATCCAACAAATATTGAATATGGATACATAGCCGGTATGAATACATTATGATTTGAGGAGTACCCATCTTGTAGAGACTATCAAGAATCATCCGCGAGGAAAAAAAAACTAAAAATGTTTCATCTTGTTTGCGTTAACAGAAAATCAGTTTAAAATATCTATTATCCATAATTCTTCATAAATGGTATTAGGGAGTACCAGAAAAAATCCAATAAACCTCATTAGCATCATATTACTTAGACTCACAAGTGTGAGTTCTTTCCACATTGATACATCCTTTCAATACCATATTAATTAGACTCATGTTGAGTCTCTTCTATATCGATACATCCTCTTGAGCGAAAGTCTTTCTAATCACGAGTAGTCACTAGCAACCCTTGCTCGTACCATTCATCAGTCACAAAGGTGAACCTTCAACTTTGATGCTATAGATGGATCTTTGGAGAGGAGCATTTATCAAGGAAACTCAACACCAATGAGACCCCAGTCAAACCACATAAAAGATTACACCACCTCTAACCTAAAACTTTAAGATAATGAGTTTGTATCGTGAGCCTTTTTTCTTATATGTTGTTCAACTTTTTTATTTTTATACAATGTGATACTTAGAGTCATACTTGAATTCTTAACACTCATACACGATATTTTCATGCCTTAGAGTAAGGGAGTGTGTTGAAAATTCTACGTCAACTAAAGATAATGTCAAATTATAGTATATGAGTACCGTATAAACTTGTTTTATAAAAATAAGATAGGCTTAAACTCACTACCTAATATGTTATCACAGAGTTTATCATGACGAGGTTTGTTGAACCTTTCGTGTCACTTGTTATTGAATCATATTTTTTAGTAATATTGTGGATCTCATTACAGCTTTTGATTTCAAGACATTTTATGTACATGATTTTACTTTCCTTTCTAAGAAAAAAAGAGAGCCTAGAAATGCACAGGTATAGATAGCAGAATAATGAAGGGCACGGATACTTCAACTACTCAGAAATCAGTCTCATCAAGCAGGCGTGATAAAAATATTCATTAAACACATAGTACACCAACTAAAGAGACAAATTGATTAGACATTTAAGCTATTAGAAATGTTTTACATACCAACGACAAAGCATATAAGAGATGAATATTTGATAGTTTTCAAATTATGAAAGTATAAGAAACTTGTATGTTACCTCAAATATCATCCCATTCACGACACCAAAACGTAAAAGGGTCTGACTATGACGAAAACTACCTTAAATATAAATCTCTCTTTACGATGTCGCAGATAGAGTAAAAAAGTTTGTATATGAATCAATGTTTAAGTTATCATGTTAACTTCTGGCACTCACTACTATTTGATACATATGTGACGCGACCAGAAAACTTAGTTTTATCAACAATTAAAACTCAGAAAAAAGTGGGAAAAGGCAGAAAGTAACATACCTACGGGTATAAAAGTAAAATCAGCAATTCTTTTCTCAATATCCCTCACAATTTGATCACGTCCTCTGGCCATAAAAGCACCGGAGCTAGTCCGTACTCTAAATGCAAAGGAATAAGAAAAGATAAGATTTTTCATAATAAAGAGGCAAAGGCAAACTAAACAAGCAAAAGATAATTATTTTCAATACTGAAATCGATGGACACTCGACAGGAAAATGTAAGGGGGAAATCCAACCTGCTGTCCATACTCTTTCCAGTTTTAGCATCAACAACTGATGACTTTTGCATCTTTGGCTTCGCTATATTAATTAGATACTCGCATTCCTCCTTGCTCTGTTAAGATTAATCAGCCAAATTTCAGTATTTCCAAAGTGAAGACACTGAAATATTTAATAGTACAGTTGAGCCCTTACCTTAAACAATGGTTAAACACAACATAACCATATCAGGCTAAAGTGGTATTCAATATTGAAAATAACACCTCATTTCAATAAATACTACAAAAAGGTGAGCTGAGAAAGATTTCAAACTTGGCTCTTAATTCTTCAATCCATGAAATTGGAATTTCCACGGGATTATGGTAGAAACTAAAAGAGGGGGAAGAAAATGGAAAAATAAAAATCAGGTTTTTACTTACAAGAGGACACATTGAAAACCCCAAAAATCATAGAAGCATGCAAAATTTCACATCTTGATAACAAATGCTAATAGCATTTACGTAAACACTAACCAGAAAATTATGATAGAGAAAAGCTCTGGGCTCCCAGGATATTATTTCAACCCAGCGTTCTCCCTGGTTGTCGTCTTCTTGGCTTCTGCGCAAAGAGAGAGATGAGAAAACAAGAGAAGAAGGAAAAGCAGGAACAGAGAAGACACATACACGTGAGAGGTGCGAGCGATGGAGCTGAGATCGTTGGGTTTGGAGAGAGCAGTGGAGGAGTTGGCATTGGAAGCGGAGAGAATCCGGAGAGTGAGGAGAATGAGAACGAGGAAGCAGCAGGTGACGAGCAGCGACAGCGTCAGCGTCCACGACGGCCTCGACGATTTCCGAATCCGAGGTTGTCTGGTTTTCATCATTACAAAGATCCTGAATGAGTTTGGCGGTGGAACAGCCGATCGGAATTTGATTCGGAGGAAGAGGAGAAAGTTGATTGGTTCAGTGTTTGGGCTCTGTAATGTAAGACTCTGTCTTCTGTTCTGTTCTCTTACGTTCTGTGGGCTGTGCTTCCGTTTGCGCGCCCGGTTTTCCTCCTTCCACTATATTATAATTAAATCAATCAATTGTTTAAAGATTCTGCGCTTCCTATACACCCTCCAACATTAATATAACAAACGATTAAATATATTTTTTTCTTTTAACTTTTACTATAAAAATTGAAATTAATCCATTCTAAAAATTTTGAATTAATTTAGCCTTTTATTTTTATAAATATATAAATTTAAATATTTAAATCAAATTTATTTAACATTTTAAATATATTTATCAACTAACATCAAAATAAACATAGATCAAACAATATAAACAAACTAAAGTATTATACTGATATGTATTTAAACGTCAAATAAATTTAATAAAATATGGTTAAAAAATTAAATCTTACACATTTATAAAGTTGAGAGACTAAATCGGTTCAAGATTTTCATAAATGACTAATTTTAATTTTCACTAAAAGTTGAAGGACAAATACATATTTAACCCTATAATAAATTAATAAAAATAATATGACTTGATTTATTCTCAAGTATTTATATTTTAAATTAGAGTTTATTTTTTTCTAAATTATTATAAAATATTTTGCTTTTTTCTAAATTAAATGATAAAATATTTAGTTTTTACATTTTATAAGAGATGTTTAAAACTTTTGAGTTAAATATTTTTTAATTATTAAACTTTCATGAAATTATAAGGTTAAATCATTCGAGAGGTCACCATTTTTTTAATGAGATCTCAAGTAGGTTTTCTCATTTTTATTTGACTCAATTAGATTGTGGAAAATTTGTTGGTTGTGATTAGGTCTTTTTCCGTTATTAGTACTCTAACGATGTTAACTATGTGTCACGTGTTAGCACGTGTCAATCTGACATTGTGTCACATGGTAGAGACAATTTGATGGGACAATGGCAGTGTTACTATTGGATGTAAAAAGTTTATGTAGTCCCTCTATTTGTTATTTTGTCTCAATTTAGTTCCAATTTTGTTAAAACTAAATCAATTTCATCCTTATATCAAATTTAATTTTTATATAAATTTTATAATGGTATTTTTATTATAATTAATATATTTTTTTAAAATTTAAGTTTATTTAAATATATATTTTCGTTCAATTTTATTTCAATTTTGTTTTAAATATTTATATATCTATAATTTATAGATAAATGTTAGAGTTGCTTTAAATATAAATTTTTTATAAATTAAAATATAAAATTTTAAAAAAATTTATAACAATTTAAAAATATATATTTATTTAAATTTTATTTTAAATACTTATATATCTATAATTTATAGATAAATGTTAGAGTTGCTTTAAAAATAAAATTTTTATAAATTCAAATATAAAATTTAAAACAATTTCATAACAATTTAAAATAAATATATTTATTGAAAATTTTACAATTCAATTTATAAAGTTGTTACTTTTAAACCAACTCTAAAAATTCCCTATAAATTATTGATATATAAATATTTGGAACAATATTTAAATAAAATTCAATGTAAAATAAACTTAATTTTGTTAAAAATATCAATTATTATAAAAATATCATTGTAAAATTTATATAAAAATTAAATTTGATATATGAATGAAATTGATTCCGATTTAAAAAAATTTGAACCAAATTGAGACAAAATAACAAATACAGATATTACATTAAGATTTTTCACTTCCAGTAATTACATGTGGTACTATCAGTACCACATCACATTGTCTTTTCCACGTGACACAATGCCAGATTGACACGTGGCAATAATTTTTTTAAAATTATTAAAAAAATTAAAAAACTAAAAGAAAATTAAAAAAAATTAAAATTAAAAAACAAATCAAAAAAATCACGTGTTGACACGTGACATATAGTTAACCCCATTAGAGTACTATTAACGAAAGAGACTTAATTGCAATGAATTTTCCAAAATAGAGACCCAATTGAGTCAAATAAAAATAAATGAACCTACTTGAGATTTCATTACAAAAATGGGGGACCTATAGAATGATTTAACCAAATTATAATTTGTTAATATCTACTATATTTGGATCTCTAAAATTAAAAAATAATAAAAAATCATTTTTTAATGCAACAAAAATGATTATTTTACAGTTTGTTGATATAACTAACACAAAAAGTCCTTAAAATGTCAGTTATTTTTGGCTTTTAACGTCTGCAAAAATGTCAACGTCATATTGGGTGACGTTAAAATTAATGTCCAAAAGAAAAAATTGACGTTACTTAACGTCGGAATATGGGTGACCGACGTCCCTTAACTTCGGTTCGATCCCCACTCGACATTCAACTCGCGTCATCTAGATGGGAAAAACTGCTGAAATTGACGTTTATCCTTGCACTGACAGACGTCAAAGGACGTCTTTGACGTTGGGCAGTGCTATAGCCGACTCTGTCAGTGTAAGGGCAGACATCAATTTCAGCTGTTTTTTTTTTTTTAAGTTTTGCTGTATTTACAAATTGTCACACCTGAAAAACAGACAAGTCCCAAAACAGTTCACATTATATTCTAGCAACATGGTAATTTTAACTAATAATTGTAAAGTTGTCTAAACTTTTACAATTACCACAAAACTAAAAGTTTCATCAAGAAATTGTTCTACAAAGTTTTTAAAATAAAATTCTAATGTTATTCTAGGGCCTAACTTCATTGTTCTAATAAATATGCTGCCCATTCTTATCTTAGTATCTGGATAGCGTCATTCGATAGAGGTGATGGATTCTTGAAGCGCTGAAAAGATAATACAAATTCATTATGCATGCATATCATTGTTTAAATTTTGATATGATTTATAATATCTTAAAGATATATTAATACCTTTATCCAATCATCTTTAACTACATTTCAAATGGTTGTTCTTATCCAAGACATGACATAATACTCACATTTTCATGAATCTTCTTGCTTGTTACACTAAAGATGACAAAGAAAATAATCACATATCAAGTTCATAAGTTGACATGTGGAAATTAATAACTATAAATGAATTACAACCTTTTGGGTATAATACTTTAATTTGTTGTGCTCTGGGCTTACCCATAACTCAAATGAAATTTTGGAAACATAAAATATAGGTTAGTTTTAATATGACTAAATACATGATATGAAAAAAAAAATTAACACTTACTCTTGTAACATGTTTTTCAAAGCATTTTCAAACTATCTGATCGGACAATTCAATATTTAATAAAAACGATTAAACATTTAATCATTTGTACTAGATTTCAAACGAAAACTAAGGTTCACTCAATATTGTGAACTAAAATTATAATAAATCTTCACATATAAAATAACAATGCAATAATAATATTAAAAAATTACATTAATTTTAACATGCAACAAATCTAATAATAAATATAAATTTTATTCAAATTTATCAACTAAATTTATCAACTATCATAAAATTTCAAATAAAAGAAAATAAGCCAAAAAAATCAACAAAATACATTAAAATCATTTTAACATGCAACGCATCTAATAATAAATCTAAATTTTATTCAAAATTTATCAAAATCATAATTTTTCTAATAAAAAAAATGCCAAAAAAATATAAAAAAATAAAGCATACATGAACTAGAGGAAAATGAAAAACTAATCTCTTGTAACAAAAACAAGGATGCAGATGGAGGAGGGTGGGTTGTCGGCAAACAAAGCTTCACAATGCAAAAGGGAAGAAAACCATGCATTTATGTGAAATGAAGACCAAAACGAAATTCAATCAGTTCAAAATGCTTAAATCAGTGTACATATCAAAACCCAACAAGTTTCATGGTGGAAAACTCACTTGCGGAGGTCGCGCTGGCCGGCAGAATGCGGAGGAGAGCTTGCGAGGAAGAGGAATAGTGGCATTTGCGCATTGCAAATATGAAATTTAATGTGTGGGAAGTCAGTTCTCCATATACCCGACATTAAGTGACGTCGGGTAAGTAAAGTAACAAATGTCGAGTGACGTCAGGTAATTTATGGGCCGACGTTAAATTGGATTGACGTCGGGACGTACAGAAACTGATGTTAAGTGACGTCGGTACAGTACTGAAAAAACGTTATTTTTGACACTTTATTTACAAAAATACCACTAATATTTTTGACATTTGTGTTGTTCTTTAAAGACGTTAACAAGGTGATATATGAAAAAAGTTATCAATCTTGCATTGATAGTATAATTTTCACTTGTCATAATAAGATATTTTACATTAATCTCATAAAATTGAGATGAAATACTTTATAGTTTACCTTTTATAATAATTTGGACGAAAAGTATAGGAATAAATTTAACCCTTAAAGATGCCATATTATTTTAAGTTTATTAAAAATTATAATAAGATATTTTACATTAATCTCGTAAATGTGAATATTTTTTAATTAAATTATTATTAAAAATTTCTTTAGTAAGTATTCCAATTTCTTATAATTTTTCGATTCAGTATTTAATGTCCGGTAATCTTACTTGTCTTTCTACATTAATGTTTTATGAACAATAAAAAATCATTTATTATTTTATATTTATTTTTCACAAAATCTTATATTTATTAACACATAAAAAATAAAATAATTAAGTAAAATAACAATTATAATACCTAATTATTAAAAAAAATTAAACTACAGAAATTCAATTAAAAATATAAAATTATGAATAATATAATTTTTTTTAATAAAAACTCAATTTCAAATACTCACATTTAAGAGAAGTTAAATTTCATTTAAGTATATCATTAATATTACATATACCTCATTTAATGAAATAAATAATCTAGTTATTAGGTTAATAATCTAATTTAATTAGTTTTGTCAATATAAAACATTCCATAAATGTAATTTATTTTAAAATTTATTAACTAATAAATTATGAACTATTTTCACTCATTCTTAACGTATACATTATTTAGTTCTTTTACTGCTGTATTTATATTTTAATATATTTAATTTTATTTTTGTATTTATTATTATATATTTTAATTTTAGAAAGACAAATAATTGTTTTACTCTTTTTATTTTTTATTAAATTACTTTTAAATTTTTTATATGGTTAAATTAAAACAAAAAATTATTTTTTTAATTGAGTAAAAAATAAATTTACTTAACTTCAATTTATTTAAATAAAATTAATTAATTAATAAAAATTATATAAATTTTAAAACATAATTTAAAATATTAAAAAATTCAATTATTTTAATAAATATATAAAATTATAAGTCCATATTAATGTCTTTTTTTTCACTAAAATACACAAATTTGCTTTATATAGTAAAAGTTGAGTATTTATATTTTTATTGTGACATGTTATATTTACTAAATATTTAATCAATTAGTTTTATCAAATATTTATAATTTAGTGATATAGTTTAGCAGTTTAAAACTAAAGCAGAAACCTTTTGAGCTGCTACCTTATTAAGTAAAAACTGATTTTTCAACTATGAAATAGCTTTTGTATCACTATTGTGTTTTTAAACAATTCTGTTAAAAATAAGTATAATTCTTTTTAAAAATTACCTCTTCAAACCGATAATTTAATTTTTTTTTAAATAAAAAATTATTTATTTCTAATAAACAGACTAAACTAAAAAAATGCAAATAAATTTAGAAACAAAATAGTGCAAAAAATTACAACCTAATAAGAAAACAATATCCTACTAAAGTATCCAAAATGTCCATCTTATTCATTTGACATGTGTCCACTAAAATATCCCTTCTAATTTTATTAATCTACAAAACTATCACTTACAAAATACCATCACTTACAAAATACCCCTATCATTATACCTATTTACAAAATTAGACATTCCAAAAATATTATATCAATAACAACTATAATTATTATCAATAATAATAATAATAATAATAATAATAATAATAATAATAATAATTATTATTATTATTATTATTATTATTATGTTTATTATTATTATTATTATCATCGAATTGTTTTTATTATTATTATTATTAATTATAATTATTTTTATTAATATATTAATATTATTATAACTATTATAATAATAATAATTATTATTATTATTATTATAACTATCACTATAATTATTTTTACCATTGTATTATTATTATTATTATAACTACTGTATAATTATTATTATTATTATTAACAAGGATTATAATTATTATTATAATAATAATAATTATTATTATTATTAATATTATCTACAATTATCATTATTATATTATTATTGTAACATTTTAATTACTCTTATTATTATATTATTTAACTTTTGTTTTTAACATCTATTTTCTTTTTAGCAAAAGTTTAGAATTATAGACACAATTATTTTTTTAAAGTACGATTTTAATTCTAAATTAGACTAATATAAATTATTTCACAATATGATAAAATAATTTATTCATTTTATAAAATAATTTTAATAATTTTATAATTATTAATATATATATATATATATATATTAATTTTTCAAAATAATTTTGTTAAAAGTATTTCAACCACCATTCGACTTTATTGCCTGGACCGTACTTCTCGTGTTAGTTTTGCAACAAATATTTAATTTTTACTTGATTTATATTAAAAATATGGTAAAAAATATATTTTTTTACAAAAAAAAAAAGTCATACAAGTATACAACAACTCCAACACATAAAATAAAATTAATGAAGTCTTGTTATTATAGAAAGACTACTTTATTTATTTCAAATTCAATCATAAAATATATTCAGTTTAGGATGATTTTATTTAGAAAATATTTTTCATTTAAATTAAAGTCATTTTTACCAACACAGTTTCTTTATAACGAAATCATTTGGGATTTTCATGATTTGTCCTTACTAATTTTTTTTCAAAATTTGTACCAATCATGTAAAAAAAAACATCACAAGTGACCTCCTTTTATATTTTTTCATAAAAGAGTTAATGTATATTATTCTTTCATAAATTAGTTGAAAAGATATATAAATCACTAAACAAACAAAATTATTAATGGTGAAAATCTATCATCAATAATAAATTATTATTGTTAATTATTATTTTTATATAATATTGATGAACTAAAATTTTGTTAAAAAAATAATTATTACTAAATTTTATTAAAAAAAAATATATATCTATGGATAATTATCAATTACATAAATCTGTTATCAATAATTAATTTATCAATATTGACGAATTATTTCATCAATAAAGTGTATATACAAATTATTCTCGTCGGCCATATCTTTATTCTTCTTGATTTGAAAATTTATAACAACAATACATAAAAATATTGACACAAACAAATACAACAACCACAAAATTCAGGGACAAACCAAAAATAATGAAGAGGAAAACATTAAAATGTAAAATTGAGTAAATGAAGAAAAAGAAAAATCAAATCGATTAATTTAACGAGTAAGCAAATGTAAACCGAAAGAGAAGAAATATAATATAGATCTATGAAAGCAATATGAGAAAAAATAGACGGAAAAGGAAAAGAGAAAAACTGACCAAACCGAAACAAAACAAATGCATTTGTTTATGCATAAATTGGTAGAAGAGAACCTTGTTTGTGCTTTTAGTTTACGCGCCGTTGACATTAGCATTCTTCAAATTGGGAATTGGGTTATTTTGGGTATTGGCGTTGTTGTTCATTCTATTTTGTAATGAGGAAGATGAGTCACTTTTTAATTAAAACATTTTGATTTACCAACAAAATTTTTAACAAACATATCTCTATCTATTAGTAATGTCAAAATTATATATACTAATTTATTCATAAATAAAAATCCATCATTAAATATTAAAATAATATATAACAATTTATCCATTAATACATATTTCTTGGTAAAAAAATTCATACATAAATATCAAAATGATATATGATAATTTATCTATCGATAACTTATATGTGACAATTTAATTATCGGTAAAACATATTTTTTGACAAACTTCTTTCTGTTAGTAAAAATCAATTTATAAATATAATTAATCTATATTAATACAAATTGTTTTAGTAAATCCATGATAATATGTTATGTTGAGTTATAAGTGCTGTGAAACAAAAGATGCAACAACAATTCTTTTTAGCCCATTAACAATGAATATCAAAATTCTAGTTATATTTTAAGGATCGAATCTAGAATTTTAATTATTTAGTTTTTTTGTAAAATTAAAATCTCTTTGAACTATTTCCTATTTTTTTTCCCTTTATCTCTAAGTGAATTTTTATTTTTTATTTCAAAGTAAGTATAAATCATTTTCAAGTAATGAAAGTTTAGTTTGAAGTTTCCATTAGTCTTTTTTTTTTCACTTGTGAACGTTTTTAGAGTTTTTATATAATAATGCTTATTTAAATTTGGAATTCATAGATTCGCATCCATTTGGTACATGACCACTTATTACCCTTAATCACTGGACAACTACCTGAAAATTAAGATGAAAATAGACAGATTTGTTAACTTATTATTTTTTAATTTTAAATTCTCCTAACCACAACTAATAATAATAAGGATTAAGTATCTTTTTAGTTTTTAAACTTTGATCCAAAATTGAAATTCGTCTGTGTCTCAAATTTCGATACATTTTGATCCCTAGACTTTAGAAATAGATGCATATAGTGCTTTTAACCCAATTATGTTAACTTTCTTTTACATGTTAAACGTTTTTTCATGTTAGTATTGGAGTTGTTTATACTGATTGACATATTCCTGGTTCAATATCTACTGATAAATGCGTTCGACACTTCAAAAAAAGCTAACATAATTGAATTAAAATGATTATATTCATTCATTTTTAAAATTTAGGGACTAAAATATATTGAAGTTTCGGACAGGAACTAATTCCAATTTTGAGTTAAAGTTCAGGGACTAAAAACATATTTAACCCTAATAATAATAATAATAATAATAATAATAATAATAATAATAATAATAATAATAATAAGCATAAAGAAGAACTAACCATGAAAACTTGATGGATCATAAGTTAAATCAGGCTTCATGCTCCAGAAAAGTAAAGCATCTCCCATCTTTGGCTTAATTGAAAGTCCTTTTCTTCCACAATCAGAAAGCTGATTCCACCCACCCACTGACCTCAAATTTACCTTTGCATCTGGGAAAACTGTCTCACCCCCTTCTTCAACATCTGAACTGTATCATCAATTACAATACCAACATCAGCATTTCTCTTTCATGACTTGCCAAATTCATATTAACAAAAACTAGGAACTGTATTCATTACAGGTACATCAGCATTGTTGCCATGCGATCACCCCCATTTGCAGTATGCAAATCATCCATAAAGTAGTCATGATGAGGCACATACTCTTCTCCAACTTCGTAATGGACAATTTGAAGTGCTTCACCGTTCTCTGCACAAGTTTAGTGTTTTTTTTTTTTTTTTCAATTACATGATAAATCTATGTAATGTAAGAAATCTGCATAACATGTTTGCAGAATTGGTAAAAGAGAGAAAGAACATACCAACAGGTACATGAGTAAAATCAGCAATTCTTTTCTCAATATTCCTCACAGTTTTATCGAGACCTCTAGCCAAAAGAGTACCAAAGCTTGTCCTTTCGCTAAATTCAAAGGAACAGGTTAAGACAGGGTTTAATTTTAAGTGAAAGGCAGAAGATATATTACTTTCAACATTGAATTCAAAGGATACTTGATCGGAAAGTTTAAGGAGAGAAAATCCAAGACCTGCTAGTTTTAATTATCCCAGTTTCAGTTTCAATAACGGTAGACCTCTTCATGTTTGGCTTGGCTATATTGATCAGATATTCACATTCCTCCTTCGTCTGTGAAGATTAAAATCGGCCAAATATTTCAATATTTTAAAAAGGTGAAGACACTAAAATATCACTTCTATTATTGTTATTATTATGATTACAACATAGGAATGATTTAGAGCATTAATTTAAGAAATGAAAACTGACCAGAAAATTGTGATAGAGAAAAGCCCTAGGCTCCCATGATAGTATTTCAACCCATCGCTCTGTCTGTTCATCTTCTCCTTCGCTTCTGCAGAAAAGTGAAAAAGAAAGAACGATAAGAGAAAGAAGAGGAATTGAAGGAAGCATGTGAAAGAATAGAGTGAGTACATGTAGGAAGCGTTGCGAGCAATGGAATTGAGATGGTTATGTTTGAATGGAGCAAAGGAAGTGTTGGTGTTGGGCATTGAGAGAAGGTGGAGAGCGAGGAGAAGGAGAATTAGGAGAGACATGCACATCGTCAGCACTGCTAGAACAAGCACCCACGACCACCTCGTTATCCACGATTTTTGAAGCCGAGAGTGCCTTGCTTTCACCATTTCTGTTAATTTCTGAAATGGACGAGGAACCAATTCGTCTCAATAGAACAATGTTGAAGAAGACGAGAAACACGCTTTTATTAATTTAACATCTACCTCGTTATTAATTGTTACATTTAATATATAAATAAATAATTTATTATATTTTATCTTTTATATATATATATATATATATATATATATATATATATATAAACATTGCTCATAATACTGATCCTTTAAAATTTTGATTACATACTACTATATGTACTAAACAAAGTATTTCAAATTAAATATAATAACGTTTAAAGCATTTATTAAAGGTAACGACTTAATAAATTAAAACAAAAAGAATATATCATTGTATCATTATATCATTATATAATAATAATAAAAAAAATAACCGTAAGCGGTTCTGTTTTCTATGAAATCATTTTTTTTAGTAAACTTTTAAAAGAAACAAATACAAATATGAAGTTATTTTTATACATAAGGTAAGCATTTATATGACGCAAATTGATTTTATTGGTATAGCTTTTATATAGTAGTTATTAAATATTAGTTTTCACTATAGGTGAAAAAGAATAAGTTAATCCATTCTGGTTAGGTAGATTGAAAGGTCTGATCTTACCCATTTAATAATATAAATATTTATTTAATTTTTAATTAGTTAATTAATGAATCTAATCTGATAGATTAAAAGAATTACCATCTTTAAAAGTTAAATTGTTTTATTTTAATTAATTGTTGAAACTCATTTTTGTAAATATTAATAATTTTGAGTTATAGTATTATTATAATTTTTTAAATAATACAATATAAAAATAGTATTTTTTTAATTTTTATCATTTTCAGAAAAACTGACTTTAGGTAGGAAAGACGAACTAGCAGGTCTTGTCAAATTTAAAATATTAACAAATCTTGTCTTATTAAATTAATAACAAGATAGCATATTAACCCACTGATTGAATAAATTATACTTGTTTTCATATATTTAAATATTGAAAAGGAAAGCCCTTCTAAAATTCGAAAAGATTTATAAATCACGTATGGTAGAAGTTGAACTACGGAAAGATTAAGAAAACAAATAAATAAATGAGTTTTTTTTTAAGACAAAGAAAAGTGAAAATTGGATTAATTCTTAACTTATGTTTTATATTAAGTACTCAATAAATTTAAATTTTCAATTTAATCTTTGTTGTTAATTTTTTTTTCTGTAAATTCGGTGATGTAGATGTTAATTAACTGATATGGTTATTATTTTGTCATGATACATAACTATTGCTCAGTTGTCATCGGATGCAATTTTATTATTTTTAGAATTTTATATATTATAATTTTATAATTTATGATTTTACAATTTTAGAATTTTAAGATTTTATAATTTTATTATTAGACGTCATATTATTATATTATTATATTGTCATGTTGATGTATCGTTATATTATTATATTGTTATATTATTATCTCATTATATCGTCATATTGTCATATCATCATATATTCATAACGTTATATCATCATATCGTTATATTGTCATATGGTTATATCGTGTTATCATTGTATCCTCATATCGTTATATTGTCCTATATCATCATATTGTTATATTGAGATTGTTTTATCGTGTTATCGTTATATCTTCATATTGTTATATTGTCATATCATCATATAATTATATCGTCATATTGTTATATCATCATATCGTTATATTGTCATATCATCATATTATTATATCGTCATATCGTCATATTGTTATATGATCATATCGTTATATTGTCATATTGTTATATTATTATATTGTCATATCGTTGTATTATCATATTATTATATCATCATATCGTCATATCACTATAGTCTTATTATTATATTGTATTATCGTCATATCGTCATTTCATTATATTTATAAAATTATAAAATAATAAAATTGTAAAATTATAAAATTTAATTTATAAAATTTTAAAATAATAAAATTACATGTGCGGGAAAATTGAGCAAAGTGATGTGATAAAATAATAAACATGTCATATTGTTATATTGTTATATCATAATATCATTATATTGTCATGTCATTACATTGTCATATCGTTATATCGTTATATAGTCTTATCGTTAAATCGTCATATTGTTATATTTTCGTATTGTCATATTTTCATTCATCATATTGTCATATTTATAAAATTATAAAATCATAAATTATAAAGTTATAATTTATAAAATTTTAAATAATAGAATTACATGTAAGGACAATTGAGAAGGTGACATGACAAAATTATAATCACGTCAACCACTTAACAAAAATTTAGTTGGAAATCAATAGAAAGTTTTTGAATTTATCAAAATTTAAAACATAATTAAATATTGTTTTATTTAAGGAGAAGATGAAGAGATTTGAAAAAAAATGAGAGAAGATATTTTGAAAATTAATAAGTGATGGGATGGGATGCATGTAATATTTTAAAGAAAATATTTAATTGATAAAAATATAAGATTACTAAATTTTTGTATATAAAAGTAATTCAAATTAAATCATAAATAGTGTAAATTATATTATAAAATGTGAGTGTTTATTTTTAAAGTGAAAAAAAAAATTAATATTGATAAAAATATACTAAACTAAAATATAATTTTTAAAAATTAAGATGAAATAAAATTTTGGGAATTAGTTTTAATCAAATTAAGTCCCCTTGCCTTAGCAAAGATCAATCTTTTCCACACTCCTCAAACTTGGTCCTTGTCCTTGTAAATCCTCCAAAACCGGTTAATACAAATACAAAACTCACCTGCATTTCTATCCTCCGTTATAATAAATAAGTAGAAACAAATAAAGGTTAAATGACAAGAAAGGTAAATGTCTAAAATGACAAGCAAGAATGTAAAAGTCAAGACAGATTAAATGTATAAAATATCATATAAGGAAAATACGTAAGCAAAATAAATAACGAGAATTGTAAATATAAAAAAGATAATTGTCAAGAATAAAAAGTAGATATAATAAAATTATAAAAATATGCTTAATTAGTAATGTGTAATTCTGATACATTCATTTGGTTTATTTTGGTCACTTTATTATTTTTTTAATTTAATTTAGTTATCAAATTCTTTAAAAATGTTTAATTTGGTCTCTAATTGTCTAAAAAGAAATAATATATTTAAAATTTTAAATTTAGTGTTTCTATTTAAATTTTTAATTTTATTTAGTTCTCTATTTTTATCAATTAATCTAAATATAAATAATAATTTAAATATTTAGGTGGAACAATTTTATGTATAAATTTTAAAAAAAAATTAACATGTACAAATTGTAATTAAACTTAATTATTAATTTGATTTCAGATTGAAAAGGACAAAATCTAATTGTTTTAAAAAATAAAAAGCCTAAATTAAATCAAAATTTTAAATAAAAATTCTAAATTGATTTTTTTAAATAAATCTTTTCTTAAATAATTGGAGAACCAAATTGATTTTTTTAAAAAACAATTGGATGACTAATTTAAACCCAAAACAATAAAAAACTAAAATGAACCACACGAATAAATTAAATCGTAAAAATACCAATACTTCTTAGAGGACCTCAATTCTAAATTATGATTTTTTAAATTGAATATGAAATGAAAAATAAATATGTATGAATTCATTTTCTACTTTTATATATTTTTTTAAATTATTAAAATATTTCCTATTTATTAAATAATCTAAAAAAATTATATAATCTTTTTTCCGCTTTCTACTTCAAATGCCATGGAAGATCTTCCAAAGGCCTCAATGAGTTCCGATGCGTGTCCTATCACGCAGAGTGCAACAAATTTTGAGACCCAAACCTCACAAAGACTCGTTCTATTACACAGACCTGTTGCACCTTTGCAAAACCACCGGTAACCTTAAAAAGGCGCATGCGCAGGTTGTGGTTGATGGCCACGAGAAAGACCCGTTCATCGCCACTAAGCTCATTGATAAGTACTTCCTCTTTTCCAACCTTGAACTCGCATGCAAGGTGTTTGACAATTTGTCCGAACCAGATGCTTTCTGTTGGAACGTGGTCATCAAGGGCTACGCCAACGTGGGTCCTTTCGGTGAAGCCTTAAACATATACAATGCGATGCGTTGGCGGGGTATCTCCCCTAACAAGTACACTTACCCGTTTGTTCTCAAGGCATGTGGCGCCGAGGGAGCTTCTAGAAAGGGTCAAGTGATTCATGGGCACACTGTGAAGTGTGGATTGGACTTGGATTTGTTTGTGGGCAATTCCCTTGTTGCGTTTTACGTTAAGTGTCAAGAAATTGAAGTGTCCAGAAAAGTGTTTGATGAAATTCCTCAACGAGATATTGTTACTTGGAACTCCATGATTTCAGGGTATGTTGTGAATGGTTATGTGAATGATGCTATTCAGCTCTTCTATGATATGTTAAGAGATGAAGGCGTTGTAGGTCCTGATCAGGCCACATTTGCAACTGTTCTTCCTGCCTTTGCTCAGGTAGCAGATATTCATGCAGGGTATTGGATTCATCGTTATATTGTGAAGACAGGGATGGAACTCGATTCTGCTGTGGGAACTGGACTTATATTGTTGTACTCGAATTGTGGTTATGTAAGCCAGGCGAGAGCTATCTTTGACATGATTTCTGTTAGAAGTGTTGTAGCGTGGAGTGCAATAATTAGGTGCTATGGGACACATGGTCTTGTTATGGACGCTCTCACTTTGTTCCGGCAATTGGTTGAGGCTGGATTGATCCCTGATGACATTGTGTTTTTGTGTTTGTTATCTGCGTGCAGTCATGCAGGTTTGGTTGAGCAGGGCTGGCAACTTTTTCATAGCATGGAAACTTATGGAGTGGGGAAGAGGGAGGCACATTATGCTTGCATTGTGGATATGCTGGGGAGAGCTGGGGATCTGGAGAAAGCAGTGGAGTTTATTCAGTCTATGCCTGTCCAACCTGGGAAAAATGTTTATGGTGCATTGCTTGGTGCTTGCAGAACACACAAACATATGGAGCTTGCTGAAATGGCTGCGGAGAAGTTGTTTGTCTTGGATCCTAACAATGCTGGGTGTTATGTGATTCTAGCACAGATGTATGAAGAGGCAGGGCGATGGCAAGATGCTTCCAAATTGAGGAAAGTAGTAAAGGAGAAAGAAATGAAGAAGCCAATTGGGTATAGCTCCGTAGAGTTGGAATCAGGTCGTAAAAGATTTGCGGTAAATGGTGAGAGTCATTTACATACAACACAGATCTTCCAGATCTTGCTTAGCTTAGATGGGATTATGGGTAAAGAAACTCACGCAATGTGATGCCATTTTGTAGGAAACGTGGATAAAAATGCAATGCGTATATCCGACCATGGGAAAGGGACATTCTTTGGCAACTATGATCCACCCCACCAAAAAATATCTATTCAACATTGGTTATTTGAGTATTTCAATATCAATTTTAGAACTGGTTTTAAATAAGATTATTAGCAACTAATGTTGATTGTAAGTTGTGACTTTTAAACAACTTTCAATCTTATAACTTCAGATAGCTTGTATTTGGTTTTGAAGATGAGATTGAGAAAGTGAATTTAAGATGAAAAAAAGATAAAAGTAAAGATGTTTGGAAAAATAACGAAAAATGAGATAGTTTATATAAAATTGCATTTCCACATGTATAAAAATATTACACATCCTTAAAGAAATTGTTACCATAAATGGAAAAAATACAAATCGATTAAAATATTTCAAAGTTCTATAAATTTGAATGCCGATATTGGTGATGTATTTCTTAAATTCTACAATATTTGTGAAAATAAAAATAGACTTAAATTTAATTTGAGAAAGTACATTGTAAACTTACTTGTAAGCAAAAATTTGTGACACATGAACTATGATTATGCTCTATAGCCAATCACATAAAAACCACACTCAGTTATCTTTTATTTGTTACACTACAATAAAATGAACATTTAATTATATGACAAAATATGAATAGGGAGTGAAGAATTTTAGGAATTACCTTCGAGAAGATTTACTCTACAAGACTAGTGTGATGTCCACCAAAAGTACTATATATCAATTCAAAACATTAAATACGAAAACAATAACTAGTAATTTTTTTTATCGGCAAAGAATTAAATTAAATTAATAATAGAGCACTTGAGGGGTGTTCTAACCCATTTACAAAAAGATGAGAGAAAGATGCAGTGCATCTCCAAAACTATGCTTCTACAATAATCTGGCAGAACAATTAAACTAGACTTTCAATGCTAGAGCTATGCCTTCCCAACGTCAAGCTGGGTAGGAATCATAAGATTAGCCACCCATATCGCTCCTTCCCCGGCCAGTCTACAAGATTACACAGAAAGTGAATACAAAACCAGGTATGCATGGTTCGTTGCGCTCTCGAGACTATGTTCTCTTGGTTGTTACGGAGTAACCAAAGAAGTGTGCAAGATCACTGATGAAGAGCTCATTGCTTTAAACATGGGAATCCTTTTCATGCTCACCTGACAACTTAAACACAGAAAGCATCATATCATAGAGATTTTAAACATACAATAGGAGCGAAGTACCAATCACTATATGAAAACTTTACCGAAGGAATTTTATGTTTCAACCAAGCTCAAGCGTTAACTTGAGCAAGACTAAAAATCTCTTCAGTGTCAACTTTCTTTTGCTTAAAGATCACCTCATTCCTATGTCTCCAAATTTCCCCAACTATAGCCAGCCACATTCCTTTCCACATTGTGTTTTGCCTAGTGTTCAAGCTACTCATATGAAAGTGTTGAAAGTGTATCCTAGCTTGGTTGTGATGCACTGAGCTCACCCCTATCCAGCTATCACACATTTTCCACACCTTTTGAGACATTGCACAAGAGAAAAATAGGTGTGATGCACTCTCTTCACAATCTAGGCAAAACTCACACAAAGAGTGTTGTAATTGGAATCCCTTCACCGATAATTTATCCTTTATCGGTAACTTATCCAAGAGTAGCCTCCACCCAAATAATTGTGCCTTCGGAATCACTCTTATACTCCATAACTCTGTGAACACCTTGTCGCTTTCCCCTTCGGAGCTACCCATCAACTTCATATATGCAGACCTTACAGTGTATGCTCCTTCTGCGGTTTCCTTCCAACTCCAAGTATCCAGATTCCCTTTCCTAAATGTACAACTATTAATTAGCTGATAGAGTTGTGCTTCCATAACTTGCTCCCAAACAAGTCTTTGTCTCCTCCAAACCAATTCCCAAACCCATGTGTTGTCGACCCAATGTCCTACTCTAGCTATGGGACTTTGTTTACTTTCTGAGATTAGATATAACCTATGGAACCTTGAGCTAAGTGGTGCATCCCCCACCCAAAGATCTTCCCAAAATAGTACTTTGTCCCCTTCTCCTATCACCCGGTCTTTACAGTTTTCAAACCATGCTCCTTGTGTTGAGCTTCTACAAACCTTATGGATGTCTTTCCACCACCTTGAAGTAGACTTCGGGATGACAATTTCATTAAGGTTCCTCCATGACCCATATTTTGATTCTAGCACCTCTCTCCACAGGCCTTTGTCCTCCATGCCTAATCTCCACTTCCATTTTGCTAGAAGTGCTATATTGAAGTTCCTAATTTCTCTTATTCCCAAACCGCCTTCCTCCTTTGGTTTGCATATGTTTTCCCATCGAACCCAGGCTATTTTCCTATCCTCAATGCTCCAACCCCATAGAAAGTTCCTTTGGATTTTCTTTAACTCATCATACACGCATTTAGGTGCTTTAAAGAAGGATAGATAGTACAACGGTAGTGCTGATATTACTGATTTGATAAGGCAAACTCGACTAATCATAGACAAGAGTTTACCTTTCCAACTTGATAGCCTACTTCTGACTTTGCTGACAATAACTAGTAATACATTACTGAGAATATAGAGCACGATTAAAGAAAATATTTTATAACTTAACTTTTCATTATGAATTTTGAACAAGTTTTTTTATGTAAGAAACAGGACCAAATGACGATATTATTTTTTTGAAGGCAATACAATGAATATAATTCTGATACTCATTCGTTTTATTTTCTTGATTTCTAAATGCAATGTTATGTAGAAACCTACAACTATTTTTATAAAAAAAAAATGTGTTAAAAATATTTTTAAAGTCTAAAGGATGAAAGAATGTACTTACTCAATCAAGAATTGTAAAATTAAAATATCCAAATATTGGTTTTCTGAAACAATTTAAAGCATGTAACATAGTTTATGTATAGTGGGATGCTCATGGTCCTAAATAGAGAAATATCCCATGGAGCATGGAAAATATCATCGTAAAGGGTCACCCAACACATAAATAGATCCTTCAATACGATAGATTTACAAAAAGGGGTAGGTTCCCTCAGTCTCCTAACGAAAAAATAATTAATTAACGAATGAGAATCGTAAATATAAATAATTACTGATATTAGTAAACATATGTGTATGTATGTATACTTTAAGAACCACCTTCCTAGATGTTCAAACTATATAGCAGTGCTAAACAATGGATATCTTTCAGGGTTTCTGCCACTAATTGAACATCATTTGTGGGTATGTACACTTGAGTTTCACCATCTTGAACATCTTCAACCACCATCCAAAAATAACCATTTGTAATGGAATGAAGTAAATGGTTGAATCCCCTTCATGAAGAGTGCCTAAGGATGAAAGTCTAGAGAATAAGAATTTGTGTACTTTGCTAGTAGCGTGCAAGTCTCTTGAAAAAAATATACTTAGACTTTTCATTTTATTACTTGCATAATTTGGTACACCTACTACGGAGTTAACATTATATTACTAAGTTATTTAGATTTGAAAGTTTGGAATTAACACTCATTTCTATAATTTTTCATATTACATAACATCTTTCTTACAAATTTGTTAAAAAATGTTGCAAGAATTTTTTTTTGCTGTTTTTTTAAAGAATTTTAGTTGACATGTAATTTCTTTGTAGATAATTTTTTCTATAAAATTATAAAATTTGCAAGTATTTTCTATAATTATTTTGCAAAAATTATTTTATACAAAATATATTTTAAAAAAAATGGGTAGTAATTTCTGTAATTCTTTTTCTATAATAAAATTTGCAAGTATTTTCTACGAAAAATTTTAAAAACAAAATTAGCAAAAACTATGAATATTGTTAGCAGTGACTTCTAACTAGAATTTGTCTTTGATCGAATCTATATTTGTATTAGTTGTACTTTGTTATTTTAAAATTGGAATGGAGGAAGTTGGATAAGTGAAAATTTAATTTAGGCTTAATTAGTCATTTGATCTCTGCATTGGAAAGTTTCAAAGTTGATACCCGCTTAACTTTTTGTTTCAATTACATCATAACTTTTAAAAAAAAGTGTTTCAATTAGGTCTTCTAAAAAACACTTATTAACGATATTAACGACATGTCATGTGTCAATGTAATTTTATTTAATTTTTAATTTTATTTAATTTTTTGTAAACAAATTTTGTTGTTCCATGTCAAATTTATGATGTGACAATGTCAAGTGCCATTATTTTAATTTCAATTTAGTATCTATATATATCTCATTAATTCAATCTGGTCCCATTTTTTTAAATAGAACAATATTGTCTATATCCAAATTGATACCAAATTTATAATTTACATAAATGTTTTAATGATATTTTTTTATTAAAAATAAATTTTAACATATTATTTTATTGCATATTGTTATCTCATGTTTTATTAAAAAATATGACAATTTTTAAATTATTAAGAACTTATAGTTCAAAATTGTTCCCGTATTTTTATAGATTCCGCTGAAACTCGAGACATATCAGGCGAAATCAAAACATTTTTTTCACTGGTGACATTTTTATTGTATTAGGGATGGCAACGGGGCGGGACGAGGATGGGTTTCGCTATCCCATACCCATTCCGTAGAAAAAATTCATCCTCATTCTCATACTCAAACCCAACGGGTATCAAACTTTTGTCTCATCTCCATCCCCATCAGGTAACGGGTACAATATACCCATACTCGTACCTGTTTTCTTACTACTTCAAAATTAATTTTAATTAATTTTTATAAAATAATAAAAAATTATAGTAAAGAAAACATAATATTATCAAATATTCAATATCAGGAGAATGATTGTTTCTTCGATATCCAATACTTTGAAATAAATTATAATTATTTACATTTTATATTATAATACCAAATAAAATTTCAGGAGAACCAATATATTTATTAAATTTGCAAATATTAATAAAACTTAGTTGATAAAATTTAAAAATATTTTTTAAAAAAATATAAAAGAAAAAAAAATTCAAATTAAAATATATTTTAAATGTTTGTTTACTTCAATTTTTTAAATTCTAATACACTAATAAAATTTATAATATATCATTTGATCAAAATGACGCAAAGAACAAATAATAAACATAATAATAAAATTTTGACATAGATCTTGTATCTTTTAAACTTCAATATATGTTAGATGGTAATAAAAAGTTATTTATACAATTATAGTGAAAAAATTACACTATGATTGATAATGAGTTAGAAAATAAAAAATAATTAAATAAAATATATCGAAAAAATATTCTACATGATGAAAATAAACAACAAATAAAAATATTAAAAAATTAAGAAATGCGTGTCTTAGAAACAATTTGAGAGACTAGTGAAAGAAATCGCACAAAGAAAAACTAATGTATAATTAAGGGTATGATAAGATAAAACATACCTTATAGATCTAAAAAACTTTTCAAATATCAACATATATACTCAATGGTTGAGAAATGACGAAAATTGTTTTAGTGAAACAAAATAGTTCTTCAAATGAAACAAAAATTATTAATAATAAGGTTTTTTTATATTACCTAGTAAATAAAAGGTTTATGATATTAAACACTTAAATTGATAATAAACATTCTCATGTGAAAATGTGAAAGGAAAATATGCAATAAATAAAAATATTAAAAAATAGAAATATTCAAATGTAAGAGATAAATTATTTTTAATTGACATACATCATTTTAACGTAATTACATAAAAGTTATGATACTATGAAAAATATATGGGATATGCGAATGAGTTTCATAACAAACCAAATATTTAAAAGAAATAAAAAATAGAAAGTATATATATATATATATATATATATATATAGGATTACTTAATTAATTGTGAATATTTTAATAATTTAAACGGTGATGAAAGTATAGCGGGAACCGGTATTATGGCGGGGATATGTACATCCTCATACACATCCTCATACCCAATTGAAAAAGTGGGGGATTCCCCATACCGATCCTCATACTCAGTCAATACAGGAATTCTCCGTCAAAACAGGAACGGGTTCAAGCAATATCCACGGAGTGAGTTTATTTTTCATCTCTAATTGTATGATGTAAATGTAATTTTGATTTCAATTGTCTGATGTAAATAGAGTTCTAAAACATGTTAGCATAGGTAAAATTAAAAAAAAAAAAAACTGATAGTTGGATGACTATCTTAAATTATGCAGGATTTTTGTTTTCTTGTTTTCTTCATTTTTCGCTTAGTGATGTCTAATTTCGTGTGTAAAGACTTTCACTTAGTGAATCTTAACTTTAAAGAAAAAATAAATAAATTTAATCAATTGAATTCACTCAGATAATGTTAATTTTGTTCAATAAATCTCAGTCTGAAAGAAAGAAATATGCAATTTAAGCAATTAAATTTGCTCGACAAACTTAAAATCTGATACGCACGTATAATATGAAATTTAATTTCTTTTTATATTTTAAATTTGTCTTCAATTTTTTTTAAATAAATAACTAATTAATAGAGTGATTAATCAATAAGTAAAAGCGATATTACAAGTATGATGACTTATATACCAATTGATTGAGATGTACTCTAAATATTATTGAAATATTAAGTTACGATATATCCAAATTTTCATAATACTCTTGGTCAGGTAAATAAATATATCATGTGATAAAAAAATCGAATAAATGTTTTATTCACTAATTGAGGGTAGAAATTACATCAGAGATGAAATTTGCACTTAATAATTAAATTTTCAAATATATAAACTTAGTTATGAAATGGAAACTATAGTTAATCCTTAAATTTCCAAATAAATATATTTGGTGATATACGTTACTCGTCTCTAAGTTTACTTGTCTCTAAGTCCAAACTAATACTAATATTTCTTAAATTGGCAATGTTTATTCTTATAATGTAGAAGTTTAGTTAGGTATTTGACAAACCTGATATGAAATTATTTATACATAGTTATATTATGTATTTAGTTAAAATGCTAGTTTATCCTCTTATTTTTATTAATATTTTTTTAATCATGCTATTTTTGGTGGAACTAAAACAAATCATTAGTCTTTCTAAATTTGTATTTTGGATGTTTGTTTTAGATATATTAATTTATTTACTTATTTTTAAATATTTTGGACACCAATCTGATGTTATCATTATGCACAAATTTTCACAATAACTCAAAAGTCAAAAAATTATAAAGATAAATTACAATATATTAAAACTTATAAAAATATTAAGTTATTAAGTATATATATAGATTTATTTATTTGTTTATTTATTGATTAATATTAGTTTGATATTACATTTAATATGCACATATTAATGATTTTAATTTTTAATTAAGTGCATAACTTTATCATAGTTAATTAAATAAATAATTGCATTCACGGTTTTGATAACTTACTAATTAATACCATCCCATAATAAAATTAAATATTCAAAGTTAACCATATTATGAGCACATTTTTTTTTATATTTTATATTTATAATTTATAAATATTGTATAACATATTCAAATGTTTTCCTTAAGTGCCTACAAAATCTTTCCTGGGATGATTATTTCTCAAAGAAAACTTCTCTAACTTACATAACACTTAAGTAGATACTAATATTTACATAATTACAATGGAAATGGAAGAACATGCCTTTGGTTATTTTCAGTATCAAACTGTGGTTAATGAACCGTATCCAAGTAGTGCAAAAAAAATAAAAGAAGAGTTTAAGATTATGATAGTCTGTAAAACTTAAAATTATACTCTAATAGTATAGATCACGATCCTGTGACGGAACTGTAGCCTATATTCATGCTACAGTTTTATCTACACTGAATCTATACTTGATCAAAATTTTAAAAAATATCACTGTATTTTTATAGACTATGTTTATTCTATAACCATAACTTATATTATATTACGTCAAGAATGCAATATTTATGTTAATGTTACTTTTATAGATATTAAGATCAAATTTAAAAAAATATTTTAGTTTAATTTATCATGATTAACCGTTTATTAAAATTGTCTTTTTAAGTGATTATTTCATAACGGGAAGTTCATTATGTTACATATATTTACTTCAGTTAAGTTTATACAACGTCATTAGCATATTACTTAAACTGAAAAAAAAAAAAATATATATAACACTTAGGTTTAAATGAACAAGTGTCGTATATTTTATTTTATTTTAAACAATGCACCATAACATTAGTGGATATTACATTTTGACTTGCTTGAAGCAAGAAACCTGCTTAACGTACTTAAGTGACATTTGTTGTGATAGTCATGGTTATAACATGAACATCATAATTGATTTCACTTCATACTTGGTTTGTTATTAAATCACTTTTGTAATAACTTTTGTGATGGAATTAAAAAATATATATTATTGTCCCAAAATCCGTTATAGTTATAGTTAATAGTTTATGACAAATCCTTTTTAGTTAAAGAAAATATTTTTTAATAAATATTAATTATTTACTTAGACATAGATCTAGTACCAAATATTTGACCTGTTAGAAAAAAAAAATCAAAGATAAATAATAATATTAATAATAAGATGGAGATGGAGATTATTCTTATAATATAAAAAATAAATTTGTAAATGAGAAAAGGAGTGTAGATAGAGTTTTAGTTGAGGTATCATATGACTCTTCTTAAAGAGAGAGGGCTCACATGACAAAACAAAATATGATGTGTTTTTCTTTCAAGATATCACAGCCGGTTAGATGGATTAAGATGGATTAAGTGGAACAAAAAATCTCTAAACCATGTATGAATACCAATAATTTAAAAGATAATATAAAAAAAAAATGGTGAAAACAGTTTTATACAAATAGTTGTGTTGCGTCATGTTTTTTTTTTTGTGTCGTTTTATCATACAAATATATAAGAATAAAATAAGAGTAAATTATAATAAATATGATTAACTCGTAACACTTTTATTCATAAAAAAAAAAAAAGACAACTCAAAATTTATGAAACTTCGAATCACTCCACATAAAAAGTTATTCACTCTGCAAATATAAAAAACTGGAGAGTTTAGTTTACAAGCATCATTGCACATAAGTCTGAGAAATATTCTTATACAACATTCTAAATCACTTTATTCACTTTTCTGCTACCACAAGACATGGACCTTCACCTTTCCATAAATTTAACCTCAAAACGGGGCAATGATCCACTGCCACTGGCAAAATTTTTCATTGTACCCAAAGATGGACATTCCTTTGTCTCTGTGGTTGCTGCTGCTTTCTCTTCCAACACACAAGCCTTCGTACTATGTTCTTGTCTTTCAGCACTACTTCCCTTGAAAATCCATTGCAGAGGCTTCTTTTTTTCACGACATGCAGCAGCATCACCCTCTTGTGTAGGAACCCTTTTCTGTCCACAAACCTTTCTCTTCTTCATGCCCTTCACTTCACCAATACAAGACACCTTGGGGGAGGAAGGCTCTTGTTCACTGAAGCTTTCGCCTCCACGATTTCTTCGAACCTCCATTGGAACAATTGAGACTCTACATGTAGGTGATCGACCTGCCCTTGGAGGGAAAGAACTCATATTAGGGTTTTGAAAGGCCACTGAAGCTACTGGTTGCTTTAGCACAAACTTCAACAACTTGGCTTTGATTTGAGACAGTATCTTCATCATGAATGCACCTCAATGGATATAGTTTTGTGTTATGATCTATGATCACAAAATAGGGCTACTCAAGATAGCAAAGAAGGCACTGAAAATAGAAGACTTTGAGAGATAAATGAAAATGATAGTTAGCCTATTAATCAGAAAGAAACAGAAGAGGGAGAGATTGAAGAAATATGTGGTTGAAATTCATTCATCTCAGAGGATTTGTAGACAGTTCAATATTTTTGAGACTGTGGAAGACAATGAAAGAAAATGTTCCTGCAAATCTGAATTGAAGATATGATGATGATTATATATGATCAGTTTTAGAAGTTTGGAATCACAGAATAGGTTAATTTTATTTACATGGTTTGTGTCAAGATTTTAATTTTATTATTAATGAATAGAAAATCATTTTTGGATATAAGATTTTAATGTAATAACTATTAACATTAACCATATCTTACTCTTGAACAGTGTATAATTGTAAAATATCTCTACAATCGGTACAGTTTATTCAAATTCATAAAAGAACAGTTAGATGGTGTTGATTTGAATGATTTGTGTGAATATTATGTTAATAAAATTAAATATTACATTAATGTTTTTTAAATCATTTTACTTTTCTCTTTCTATACATATTTGAAAATTTCCTTTTTAAAATATATTCGATAAACTTCTTTATATCACGATTAAAAAAAATATTGTATCATATCACACTATATAAGAAAAATTATGTTGCTATAATTTGTAATAGTATTATATTAATATTTTGTGAAGTTTAATTTATATAAACTAATAGATACACATAGATTTCGAGCTTTCTTTCCTAAAAGTGATTTCAATTTTTAATTAGATAAAAAATCACGCTAAGAAAATATATTTGTTTAAACAAATAAATATTTTCCCTTGTATAACATAACACATTTTTAATGTAATTAAGGTGTTCCTTTCTTACATAATTGAAAATATCTCAAATGTTTCCGTCTTTTATAATATTGTTTCATCCATCCAAACACACCGTAATGAATCGGAAAAACCTATTATGAAGGATGCCGAAAACAATGTTTAATTTCACATTCATTTCTTGGACATAAAAGGAAGTGACATTATAATGGTGATATTTTCTGGACAAGCGGAAATATTAAAAATTGGATTATACAAGAATATATTAAGGATTATCAATTAAAATCTATTCAAGTACAAATTTCGGACACAATCTAGCCCATTCACCTAATGAGTAAGCTCAATTCACTTAGTGGAAAGGTCCAAGTCGCCCAACAATGTTAGCTTGCCAAACGACTTATGTGTTATAAAAATCTTTAAATAAGATGTGTCACAAAATTAGAAAAGAATATTTTGGAGAACAGGGAACTAACCCTAATGGAGAGATGACATAGACACATTCTAGAGGCCATAGAAACTCATCATCTATCTCATGTTTAGTGCTTATAATGTCTAGTAATTAACTCTTTATTCATTGGAGTTGGATGTAATGTATATTTACTCTTTCTCATTTATGTTATTCAATATACTTCTTTTTCATTACTCTTGTGTTTGTTTTTGTTCTTAAATATGACAAATAAACTCGTCCTCTTGAGTATTGTCTGAACCTGTTCCCGTTTTGATGGGGAATACCTGCATGGACTGGATATAGGTATGGGTATAAGAAATCTCCGACTTTTTCAATTGGATATGGAGATGAGTATGTGGATGTACATATCCCCGCCATAATACTCGTCTCCGTTTAAATTATTAAAATATTCACAATTAATTAAGTAACCATATATATATATATACACTATCTATTTTTGATTTCTTCTAATTATTTGATTTGTAATGAAACTCATTCGCATCTCCATTGTATTTTTCATCTTATCATAACTTTTATGTAATTATGTTAAAATGATGTATGTCCATTAAAAAAAAATTATGTCTCACATTTAAATATTTCTATTATTTTTTAATATTTTTATTTATTGTATATTTTCCTTTCACATGAAAATGTTTAATACTCTCAATTTAAGTGTTTAATAGCACAAACCTTTCATCTACTACGTAATATAAAAAAATTCATTATTTATTATTAATTTTTGTTTAAACTCTTTTGTTTCGCTAAAATAATTTTTGTTATTTTTGAACCATTGAGTATATATTGATATTTGAAAAGTTTTCTTATATCCCTAAGGTATTTTCATCTTATGATACTCTTAATTATACATTTATTTTCATTTCTGCGATTTCTTTCAATAGTCTCTCAAATTGTTTTTAAACATTTGTTAATTTTTTAATTTTTTAATTTGTTTGTTTTCATCATGTCGAATACTATTTCGATATATTTTATCTAATTATTTTTTATTTTCTAACTCGTTATCAATCATACTGTGATTTTTTCACTATAATTGTATAAATAACTTTTATTTAATGTAATTGCCATGAATAATTTTTTATCACCATCCAACATATATACGAGTTCAAAAGACACAAGATCTATGTTAACATTTTATTATTATGTTTATTATTTTTCTTTACATCATTTTGATCAAGTGATGTATTATAACTTTTATTAGTGTATCAAGAAGATATTCATTAGAATTTAAAAAATTGAAGTAAACAAAAGTTTAATATATATTTTAATTTGAATATTTTTTTCCTTTTATATTTTTTAAAAATATTTTAAATTTTATCAACTAGATTTCATTAATGTTTGCAAATTTAATAAATATTTTGGTTCTCATGAAATTTTATTTGGTATTCTAATCTAAAATGTAAACAATTATAATTTATTTCAAAGTATTTGATATTGAAGAAACAACTATCCTCCTAATATTGAATATTTGATAATATTATGTTTCCTTTACCGTAATTTTTTATTATTTTATAAAAATTAATTAAAATTAATATTGAAGTAATAAGGAAACGAGTACGAGTATGGGTACGAGATTATACCAGTTATTCGGTGGGGATGATGATGAGACAAAAGTTTGAAACCCGTTGGGTTTGGATATGGGAATGTGAATGAATGTTTTTTACAAGAATGAGTATAGGATAGCGAAACTCGTCCCCGTCCCGTCCCGTTGTCATGCCTACACATATGACTATTGAAAAACGATATTTAGACTTTTTACTTTATTACTTATGTAATTTGATACTCTTGCTAATATCTTGACAGTTTCTTATACAAACAAATATTTGTTTTTAAATTTTTGATCTGCTTCATAAAAGAGTACTAATATAACCCGATATTGAAGTAATAATTAAATAACATATTAATCTAAAATCCATACGTAAAAGTGTGACTTTACTTAATTACTACCATATTACATATGAATAATGTCCTTTCAAAATATTTCTGTCTAAATGCGTAAAAATTACATATAGATTCTATCTACGAATTTTGGACGCCAAACTTACATATGAAAAAAAATCGGTATATAGAAGCTAATCTGTTGATAACATTAGTATGAAAATAAAAAGTTACCAACGAATTTTAACTTATATGTAATTATTAGTAGGTAATTAGCAAATTGCTTGTAGGGAATATTTTGTGAAGGACTGTGTGCTACAATGTGCGTTGATGAATAAATTATGGATAAACCGTGAGATTAAAGTATATGATGCATCTTGAAGTTAATGATGTGTTTTTACGTTAGCTTACCCATCTATGTGTTCTATTTGTGTTTGATTGCGATGATCGTGATTTATCACTCGAGCAAATGATAATACATATATCGAAGAAGATGCACAACAATGAAAAGTTTTATGTGGTTTTTTTATCGGAAAACAAGGAGACATGTATTATTTTTATTACTTGGTGAATGATACCATTTTCTGTTTTATGTGTAGACAACGGTCTCGGGTGGCTCAAGAGTTTGAAAGGCCTAAAACAAACTTAAAAAATAAGGTCTTTTATTTAAAATTTATTTGTTGAGCTTTTGTGATGTAACATTATTTATTCAATTGTCATAATTAATTTCATTTAACATTTCTTCTTTAATAGATAATAAAGTTAGTCCATTTAAGTTTTCTTGAGACATTGTTGACACTGAAATTGTTAAAATCATTTTATCATTCTATAAGTTATATATGCATTTGGAAAAGAATATAATCTTTTTATATAATTAAGAATGTCAATTGGTTTATCATTTTCCAAACTTATAATTTTTATTAAGATATTTAATTATGAAAATAAATCAAATTCATCACTATCCAACAAATTATCACGTTTTAAAGTATTTTCAAGATTTAAGCATTTTTCTTTCAAAAATGTACAATCTAGTGACTTTAATTTTTTTAATACTACATAAAAAATAAAAAAAAATATCTTCTACAATATACAAAAGTAGTCAATTCTAAATGATTCTTGAAGAGATTTTACAATTTCATTTTCAATGTTTTCATGAAATATGTTTTCATCAAATTGTTTCTTTTTGCATCTAATATGTTTTTCACAAAACTTAGGCTTTTTTCCCTAAACTTGAATTATCTTTCATCATAAACTCCAATTTTGAATTATACTCAAATTAATCTATTATTCACCAAAAGACTAACTCCTAATCTAATTAATAGTTTTATAAAAAATTTTCAATTCCTCGTCAAAATATATGCAAAAAAGCTTTTTAAACTCGTAAATAAAAAAGTACCGAAAAATAAAACTAGGTAAAAGAAACACATTTCTAATTTTAGTACAAATCTAAAACAAAATACAAACTACAACAACACATATAAAAAGAAAAAACATACTAACCAAAAATGAGGATGCAAAATTGTACACATGGACAATATGATATTGAAGGAGTGTAATCTAAATGACTCAAGTAGAGAAGAAAGTAAGGAGAGATAAAATAAGTCACAAAGAGAAAAATAGATAAAAGAAGAAAATAGAATTATAAAAAAATAAAAATAACTAATCATTATCTTTTTCGTAAACAAAATTATAATTTACTAAATAAAGATTTTAACTCATTAATTATCATTTTAATACCAATAAAAATTAACATACACTATTAATAATTTAATTAAATTTTATTTTCAAACATAAACTTATAATTAGTGTAATAGAACTATATTAGCAATAAAATATTTTTTAAGATCTTTTTTTATTTCAAACATAATTTTATAATTAATTTAATAGAGATACATTAGTAAAAAATATTTTTAGACCTTTTTTTTAAAAAATAATTTTATAATTAATTGATTAATAGAAAAATATTAATAGTAATTTTTTTTAGATCTTCTTTTTGTCGGAAGCCTAAAACGAATAATTTTACTTATTTTATCTTTGAGTCGGATAATTATAAATGTTATGCTTTAGGTACGATCATTAGAAGATGAGTTTTATAATATCATTTTAGTAGATGTTACAATATACCTATTTTGTTTTTGCATTTTATGAAAATGATGTAAAATATCAGTTTCCAATAAACAGAACCTGGATGCGTGGATGTTATATTATATAGTTTATAGTGAAATTTTATTTATCACGTGGTAAATACTTCACATACTATATATAAAAAAAAGTGATATTTTATATGATTTTCACAAGTGGTGGAATGAAATAGGTATATATTTAATTTATAGATAAATCACAACTTTTAAAGTTAGTACAATTAAAAGAATATTTAATACTATTTTTATTTATTAAAAAGTTAATGTGTACTTAGAGTTGTCGATTATAATATTAATTACCAACATATTTATTGGAGTATTTGAGAATAGGTTTTATTATTGAAGTGGATTTCACGTGGAAAGAATTTTAAATTAGAACGTGCATATACAAAGTCAATTATAATTTTTTTTTTTTGTGACTTGTTGATTTTTGAATATAACGTATAAAAACTTAAAAAGTTGTGGTGTAAAACATTGAACGACTTATCTATTTCATGTTTACATAGCTATTATATATGTAAATTCCTTGAAGATGTTGAGAAGGAAAAAACGATGTACGAAAGAAAGTAGAAAGTGGATTTCATTGTCTTATGCGGCAGTGAAGTCTAAAGTTTATTAAATTTTGAGTTTGTACTTTTCACATGATGAAGACAGGACCTCAATATTCTTCTGCATCTTCGAAAAAGATGCAAATTGCATAAGCCATTTTTACAAAAACAAGTGAATCATACTTGCAAAAATAGCTTCATTCCATTTAATGAACTTACAACAGATACCAGAATCCAAGTATAATGCAACATCTACTCTTCTTCATTCCTGGTGAGAGGAATAGAAAACCTTCGCCGGCACAGAGAAGGAATGGTTGGACTTATATGGAGACGAAGAGGGACTCTCATTCTCTCTCCATCACCCCACAATGCGTATGCTTCTTCCCCATGAGCAGCATCATCACCAACCTCAAGCTCCTCTTCTTGCATCCTAAGATCCACAATGTGGCTTATAAGAACACAAACCAGGCTAGTAACAACCACATTCCAAACAATAATAAACCCTGCTCCAACTAACTGGTACCATATTTGCCTCATCCCTTCACCCACTGATTCCCCCTTAGAGAAGCTATAGATTAAGCCTGGACCATACTGATCATCGCTATACAATATTCTTAGAAGCCCGGGTTTGGCAAACACGCCAGAAAGAAGGCCCCCAAGAACACCAGCCACAGCATGAGTGTGAAAGACTCCTAATGTATCATCCACACTCTGAAAGAATGCTGATTTTTTGTGTAACACCATCATAGTGTACCATGGAATGGAACCAGACAAAGCTCCCATCAACACTGCTGCCCATGAATCCACCAAGCCTTTTCACAAACATAGGTAAAAAAAACAAGGTTAAAGAGGATGTTTTTACATGAAATAACACAACTAACTTTTGATCGGTTTGAGTGAGCATCATCATTGATCAATATACTACCTGCACCTGGTGTGATGCAAACGAGGCCAGTGATCATTCCCTGTACGGCTCCTATGACCGAGCTCTTGGTATATACCATCATGTCCAATGTAAGCCAAACCAGTAGGCTTGTTGCAGTACATAGATGGGTGTTGAAGATGGCCAACGATGCAATTTCTCCCACTTGGAAAGTAGCTCCACCGTTAAAACCTGTCCAACCCATCCACAAAAACCCTGCACCTCCCAGCACGTGAATTATGTTGTTTGGTGGAAAGTTTTGCCTGTCGTATGAAATTCTTGGACCAACCTGCCATTCATCCACACTTGTTAAGTAGCAAGTTTTTCTAGACTTGTGAAAGTGATAGTGTTGATAAAGATGAAGGGTTAGAAATTGAATGTACCCAATAAGCAGCTGTGAAACCTGCAATGCCAGAAGACAAATGAATGACGAAGCCACCAGCATAATCGATTATTTTTCCCTGGAGGAAGCCATTTTTGCCCCATATGCTGAATGCACCAACAGTGTAAGAGAACGTGAGCCACAAAGGAACAAACAACATCCACGCATAGAAGTTCATTCTCCCCAGCAAAGACCCTGCAAGCAACACAACAGTGATTGCGGCAAAAGCAAATTGATAGAACACGAAGTCAGCCATTGGAAAGTACCCAGCACTCGACTTCGCTAGCAGAAACTTCCCACTCAGAGCGTGGTTGGGCTTTCCCACGAATGGCAAAAGCTCACTTCCAAATGCCATGCCATGGGCCCATGAAACCCAACAAATGAGCACGCAAGCAAAGGCGTACAGGGCCATGAAGGCTGAGTTCACAGCCCATTTTCTCTTAACCATGCTGCCGTACAGGATGACAAGCCCAGGAACACTCTGAAGGCCCACCAAGGTTGCCGCCGTTAGTTGCCATGCATTATCTGCTTTGTTGTTCCACTCGGGAGATGCATCGCTTGGCAAAAGCGATGATGGAATGGGGAAACCATAAGAACTTGCACTCATGGTGTTTGAAAAAATTTCTCTGTGGTGGGATAGAGTTTGGAATATAAAAGGTGAGAAATTTTGGACATTTTTTTAAGGAACTTTTGAAATAATCGACTAGTTGTTGTTTCTTGTTGCGGTGATTCGACATCTGCTATAGACACACTAGATTCAATTCAAATTTATATTGTAAAAGGGCTAAACTCTAGAATCTTGAGTGAGGTGAAGTTTTGTAATTTTATAGTTTGCACTTGAGACAAGGGATAATAAGCAATTCACTTGTGACGTGAGGAGCATTGTTCTAATCGACTTCGTTTCCTGAGCAAGTTAAATTTAAGTAATAAATAATCATTGAAGACAAGAAAAATGACGCAATTGCAATAATTAAAGTAAATAAATTAATAGTTTAGCACAATTGTGTGAGTTGAGATGTTGTAAAGTCTTTTAACTTGTTTATTCTGGATGAAAAAACTCGAGGAAATATCTTTATTAAATTATTCTCTTACAACCAATAGCCAGCAAACATTTAAAGTATATTATAGTTTCTGTTTTTGTTTGTAATTACAATGATGTCACTATTATTCTTGTGATTATGGTTGGTTGTTTATTTAGGTACTTTAATTTTTTTTATTTTTTTTTAAATTTGAAGGGATTGTTAAATCGCTTGTATATCAATTAAAACACTCCAATCTTACCTATAATTAATTTTAATATTCTTTTGTCAATTAAACATAATTTGTTTTAAATCTATTGTTTTGTTTCAAATATTTGTACAGGAAATATTGACAATATTCTTTTTTATCTTTTTCATTTTCTGTTAAAAAAATTGAAAATAAAAATAAATGACATTTTTATAATTTACAGAAGAAAGTTAAAAAAGTAAACAGATAAGGATCGCTCATTTAACTACGTACTAACAATACTAACAAGAGACAACGATGTTGTATTCAGTTGGGTTTTTTTTTGACGGATAGGAACCGGATACTATATCAATGACTTAGTTTTCAGGGGATTAAATGAAATAAAATAAAAATAAAAACAAAAAGAAAAAGAAATTGGAAAAGAGTTATAGGTAGTTTTTAGTTTTTCATAAGCAGAACGTATGTATTAAAATTAATGAATATTCAAACTCCTACATAATAATCAAATGTAATACCAGACATTCAAATAAAGCACAGCCTATTAATAAAGAAAATAAAAAATTTCTTATTATTAGGGATTAACGAAATGAAAATTGTAAAAGATTCATCACTTTTTTTTTATGGTTTTTTCCACTAAAGATAATATTATTGTTGAAAGGGGAGCTACTTCAACTCATATAAATATAATTTTCATGATGTCCAAGTCTACACATAATGTGAATTACTAGTTTAGAATTAGTCTTGTTTTGTTAGCTTGTGCATTAGGGTGTTAGAGTAAAAATATCATATGTAAAACAAGCTTGCATTGAGTTGTATTAATCATCAAATTCTTGCATGTGCATTCATAAATCGATTAGCTACTTAACTAATAGATTAACTGAGGGTACTGCACTAATGCAGTGAAAACACACTCACGATAATCTATTAGGTAAATTCCTAATCCATTAATGACTGCAGAGAACTCTGTATAAGACTAATTTCTGAAATCAGTTTTAAGAGTGAAAAATTACAAAATTACTGAGAAACATTCTGAGAAACTGTCCTCTGAGATTTACATAGTTCCTAAACATTCTTGAGAGATCATTCAAGTAAAGATTCAAGGAGATTGATGGTGGATTCAACCTTGATGGGTCAAGCTTAAATCTAGGAGCAAATTGACAAATATGCACAACAATAGGTGTATTCGTTTCTTGATTCTTTCTGATTGTATTTTTGTTCATAGTTGATTCACTGAGTAGAGTGGAGGTCTATGTGCAATTGTGTGAATGCATTGCTCTTAAGGGGGAGTTCTTGATTTGTAGATCAAGCTCCTTAGTCTTTAGGATCTTGAATTATATAGATGCTCTTGTAATTTTTGGATCTCTATTGAGTTAGTAGAATCCTCCTAAGTGGGTTTACTTAGGAGAAGATTGGACGTAGATTCATCTTTAATTGAACCAGTATAAACTGTTGTGTTCTTGGTTTCTCTCTTCTCTTACATCTTTCTTAATTGGTTTACATAGTTCATTAACAGAGAACTATAAAATTGGTTAATTGAGTCATAAGGGTTAAAGATACTTTCAAGATTCAATTTAACCAAGTAGAAAACTCAATAACCAGTTCAGATCCCTTTCTTAGTTGGATTATATTAGACAGATGTGATTTAACAATTATTAATTCCAAGTGTAAACCAAACTACACTCATCTTAAGAATAACTCAAGAATTTAGAACGTCTATAGCAATATAATATTTTTATTTATTAATAAAATAATTTATATTTAAATATATCATATTTTTATTTAAAATTTATTTTTTCAATATTTTTAATACAAAATTATTTATTAAATTATCATAAATTTATATAACTTTTTTTTAGATTAATTATTAATAAAATAAGTAAAATAATTATTGTTGTTTTCTACTGTACTGTGTATTCACATTGAGGTTGAATCCTACAATTGCCATGATAATGTCCTGATCTCAGTTTGAGAGGTAGATGAAAACTCCTTCGATTAAATTATAATATAAATGGAACAACTCTCTTCTTATTAATTGATTTTGCAGGATATAGATACATAAAGTCTAAGAGATACCAATATTGGAGGTGTTCGAAAGAACGTGTAGCGAGAACTCCTCTGCATTCATATTCTCAAATGTTTAAATCATCTGATATATTTTTAAAATAAACATATATGCAAAGATACGTGCATATCTCATATACATATATAATAGGTGTATCATGAATTAAAAAAATAATTAAATCAAACTAAAATTCATTCGTAAAAAAATAAAAATATTTAATTATTGTCTTTTTCTATAAATAAAATTATAATTTATTAAAAAAAATTGTTAACTCGTTAAATATTATTTTTAATATTATAAAATTTAACAAACATTCATAATAGTTTAATTAAATTTTATTCTCAAACACTCACAAATTTAATGAAGGTATATTTATTCTAAAAAAATATATTTTTTGGAGTTTTTCTTTTTCTTAAGCCTAAAAACAAGGCTTTTACATGTTTGAACCTTAAGTTCACCCTGCTCACCATACCGAAAAACCTGTTGAAGAAGGTATGAACGGTTTCATATTACCAAATATCCAACACTATTAATCTTTTTCAAGTTATCTTCTATTTGTACCTTTTATATATGTAACATCAATCTTCATGAAAAAATTTGGGAAGTTAGTTCTCCAAATGCTTCTACAGAAATATGCGGGCAATCTATAAAGATGAAAAGAAAGTTTTATAAAATATTAATAGAGTTTTAAAAAATTTCGTAAATAAAATTAATAGATATTTATAGAGTCATCTAATAATTTTATTAGTACTAGAAATACATAATTTATCGACGGAAATTTAGTGAGAAATAAAAATTTGTTAGTAAATTCAAATTATTAACAGAATTAGTGATAAAATGTGACAGTAAATGAATCCAAATTTATCTAAAGATATATTTGTTAGTAAATTCAGTTGTTAAAATGTGAACTGAATATCTGTCAATAAATTTCGTTGATAAGATTGTAATAAGTAGTAGAGGAGGTAAGGTGGGCTTGGCCCGGTTGGCCAACTCATAGGCCTGACAATAATATGTGGGACGGGCCGAGATTTTGAGCCTGTTGGCCTACATAGTTTGCAGCCCATGCAGACTAGTCTGCGGTCCGTATAAAAAAAATTTGCACTTGTGTATATGAGTTACTTTCCTTATGGACTTCTTCATGAACGTTCCAAATTCTTGTATCATTGAAAAAGACAAGTATTATGTATTTTTTAATGTACTAAACTTTGAAGAATAAGTCAAATAATGAATATGAATATGATGAAAATGTTGAATTACCAATTTATTATCTACCTTCTCAAAGTCTTTGTTTAATTTTGTGAACTTGTTAAAGTTTTCAAATTTGTTGAACATTGAAAGTTTTATCATAATTATAAAAAAATGGATGATCTCACGGACCAAGTTCGGGTCGAGACGACCCGCATTGCCATCTTTGAAATTATGAGTGATATGAATGACTTTGATAAATGAGAGAAAATGATACCACAAGGAAACATGAACTTAGTTTTTAAATATTAGTGTTGGTCAAATTTGACATTATTAACATTGGTCAAACTATGATGCAAACGATTAGATTTTTTAAAACAAAACTAAATGTTGTACGATTATTTTTAACTTTTTGAAATAAATATTTTTTTTAGTATCAGATTAATGTCGACCAAATCGGACACTAAGTTTATTTTTAAAACAAAAAAAAAATGAAAAACTCATAAAATTATTTTAAATTATTTATTAACGAACGTTAAATAAAATAAATATTAAAAAAAATAAGGTTAATGTCAGCACACTCACCTTATTTAATTTTAACATTTATATTTGTTTAAGCAAGCGTTAAGTAGTTAAAATAAACAAGGTTAACATCGATTTAGCACGCTAATCTTATTTATTATTAATATTTTATTTATTGAAGTTCACATTGGCTATATGACCCTGACTATAAAAAAAAACTAAAATAAATATTAAAAATAAATAAGATTAGGGTTAGATGTTGAAATTTCATGACTCTAAACAATTTTAGAAATATTTCGTCAATATTCTTGTATTGAGGAAAATTGGCTGGATGTCAAAGAATATTAATGCATTTTCTTCCTTTTGCATGTCACATAAGATTCTTTGCATTTCTTTAATAGTAAACAATCATTTAAATCTTCATATTATTTACAAGTACCACAACACTTTAATAAGATTAAAATCCTCTATTTCTTCTTCAGTGCTACTTTCATCAATTTATTTTTAAATAGTGATAGCCTACATGTTTCACAAACCCTCAATGTAGCAAACTCATATTTTTACGATACACAATCATTAGGGTGTAAATGTATTACATTATACTCCAAACTCATTGGACATAATATATTTTCATCTTCATAGTTACGATTAGGTGATGTGTTATGTTTTTGAAGCATATCTTTCAATAATTCCAACAATTCAATGAAACTTTTATAAGTTCATCCACTTATTGTTTTTAAATTGAATAATTTTAAAGTTGTTGACAATCGACTATCGACTAAAGTAAGTACATCATGGGTACAATTATTGCTTTAAATCAAACTTCAAAGAATCATACACATGAACTAATTCTAAGTTTTTTTTCATCAACATCACGTATCTTGTTCTCTAAACGATCATTCACCTCTGCTTCGAAAGTTTTTGTTGTTTTGGAAATAGCAAGAACATATAATATTTCTTTATGCAAATTGTATAACTCTTCAATATGTTAAAAAAGAACAAATGATAGTGTATCTCCCTTAAAGCTTGATATATTTGATTGAGACAATGAGCATGAGGACAATAAATTGTTCCATTGATAAGTTTTCCATTTTGGTGAGCAAATTGCAAGAACTTGTCAACTTCCTTCTCATACTTTACACTAATGCGATGTACATTCATTCAACTCCTTTCCATAACTATGTACTTTGCAAACTCCATCTTAGCACCACATTCAATATGAAGTTCTCACTTTTTAATAGAATGTGAGACCTTACCTATTCAGGAAAATATTTTCCATAATTTTGTAAGATTTACGACAACAAAAATCTATTATCTTAAATGTGATAAAATTTTGATAACATTTCGCATTGATCTTCAAAATACAAGAAATGAAAATCATACTATATCACAATCAAATACAAACTCAAAGAATAAAACAAAAGGTTTTGAACCATAATTTTATCAACTCTAAGCATAGACTTATAATCTGTATGTATTAATAAATTATGAAAATAATTTTTTCAAAGTCTCCAATTGAACAATTCAACATTTAATATAAATGACTAATATTTAATTGTTTTACACTAAATAACAAAATCATGCAATATCGCTCAAACATATTCCAATAGCACATAACAATATTAAGGATGAGCAAATCAATTCAATGACATTCATCTATTTTTGTGATATAATATTCTAAAAAACATCTCAATATAAATTTTAAAAAACAAAGATGAAGAGTTAGACCATTATTTTTAACGACGAATGTCGAACCATAGTTCAATCAATTAAAACTCTATATTTCAAGACACTCACACAGATAAAAGAAGAACGTTACTTAGATCATCAATGTAAAAGTAAACAAGCTCGTGGAGCTACCACCATCGTTGGAGAAGAGATAAAAAATGCCAAAATCATTAAGAGAAAGTGAGGATGAAAAATGCATGGAAAGAAAGTATATGGAAAAAATATGTCAAAACGTCATGTAAAATAAGAGAAACTTTTAATAATAAAAATATCACTATGCATTTTTCATATTGAAATACTTATAATTAGATATTAAATTAATAATATAGAAATTTTATTAAAAATCTCTAATTGTGTGTGTGTGTGTGATCGGGAAGGTGTCATATACTCAATATGAATGTTTTAATAAAGATTTCTCTAACACACGTAATTTTTCCTTTAAATGTTGTAATGATGAAATATTTGCATTTATTAAATAATCAAATTATTATTTGTATGAGTTGTACCACCGTTTGGGGAAAAAAATCTCATTAAATGCTACAATGCTTAAATATTACATTTATTAAATAATCAAATTTATTCCATGTATGAGTGCGACTAGAAATATTAAATCTGTCAATTAATGTTTCCATATTTTGAGAAAAAAAAAAGTCAATGTATCAAAAGAAGATAAAACATAGAGAACATGAAAGAATAATAAATAAAGTTGATCAAACCTATGAATAATAAATAATATACATATCCAATATATCAAATAAGTTTTGACTTCTTATAACCGATATAACTTGCATATCTTCACTTTATTACCTCGCATTTATTTTCTTGAAAGAGAAAAAAAAAATCTAAAGAGACTCGGTGAATAAAGAAATAAGAAATTAAATTTTAAGTGAAATAAATCTTTCGTATTGTTATTTTCTTAAAGATATACAAAGGATATCTGTCCAATTTTGCTTTAAGTTAGGGGTGGGCATCGATTAGATTTTTAATGATCCAATCCACATCCATTTTAGATCCAAATAATTGGATTAGATTTTTGACCTAAATCTATTTTTTTAGCAAAAGTAGTTTGGATTTTTTTAAAATTCAGATCCAAATATTTGGATCAAAATTTAAATCCAATCCAAATATTTGAATCAAGTTCAAAATTCATAATCCATTTTTTATAAAAGAAATTTAAGTTGAATTTTTTAAAACTTGTGTCATTAAGGCCCGGATGACCCGGATGGGCCCGACGACCCGGACGGGCCCGACGACACGGACGACCCGGACGGGCCCGACAACACGAACAGGCTCGACGACAGAAACGGGCCGGACGACCCAAATGGGCCGGACGACCTGGACAAGCCAAACAAGCCAGACGGGCCAGACGACCCGAACGGACCCGTCCAAACAGTTGGGCCCAATCGGGTAGTCGGGCACGTTTGAGTCGTGGGGCCCTTCCGAGTACGTCAAGTTCGTTAGGCCCGTCTGGGTCATCGGACCCATCTGGGTCGTTGAGCATGTTCGGGTCGTGGGGCCCATCCGAGTCATAGGGCCCATCCAGGACGTCAAGCTCGTTTGTGTCGTAGAGCCTGTCCAGGTCGTAATCCCCGTCCAGGTCGACGCGCCTGTTCGTGTCATCGTGCCCATCTGGGTCGTAAGGCCCGTGTAGGTCGTCAGACCCGTCCGGGTCGCCGGGCCCGTCCAGGTCGTCCACCCCATTCGGGCCCGTTCGGATCGTTGGGCCCGTTCGGGTCTTTGGGCCTGCCTGACTCGTTCGGTTCTTCAAGCCCGCTTGACCCATTCGGGTCATCGGGCCCGCTTGGCCCGTACGGGTTTTCGAGCCCGCTTGGCCCGTTCAGATCTTCAAACCCGCCTGGCTCATTCGGGTCTTCGGGCCCACCTGGCTCATCAGGTCATTAGGCCCTCCTGCCCCGTTCGGGTCATCGGGCTCACTCGAATTTTCCGGATCGTTGGGCTCGATCGACTCGTTCGCTTTGTCGAGCCTGTCTAGCCCGTTCATATCTTTAGGCCCGCCCAACCTCTTATGGTCGTCGGGCCTGCCCGATCCGTATAGGTTGTCGAGCAAGGCCTGTCCAAGTCTGAATTTAGCATAGTCCATCTTAATCTTTAGTCTAACCCAACTAAAAATTTAAATTGAAAATTTGGATTGGATTTTTTGGATTATCCACATTTAAAAATCTTGATTTATAAAATGGATATCCAATCCATAAAATATATAAAATATAGATTAGATTGAAATCCATATCCATTAAATGGATTTTAAATGGATTGAATTTTTTAAAAAATGGATTATAAATGGATTGAATTGGAGCAAAAGTGGATTGGATCAAGAAAATTAGATTTTTAGTCCACCCTACTTTAAGTAATGTAAAAAGATTTTGTCATGTTCTTTTTTCTCAATTGTGTTTAAAATGTTTTTATTCTTTTATGAACGTTTACGTTGTTTGTAAAAGGTCGTTGAAATGTTTTACATACACATTAGGGGCCTTATCCCGGCACCTCTAATGGTTTTTTCTTAATCTCCAAAAAAAAATTAATTCATGTTTTGCCCTTTACAGTAAAAATAAAAGTAAATTTTATCTCTCTTCTATTTAATACATCACTCCACTCATGTACCCCCAATATTTAATTTGACTTAACCCTACGGCAGCAACCCTTTTTTTCTCGTCATATCTTGTTTCTTCTCTTCGCATTGCAACAGTTGCAGTCTTCACCTTTAGATCCAAAGTCCAGTTTTGCTATTGTGTTATCAATTGAATGTTTTATCTATGCAATCCGTGTTTAAATTAATAAATGAGTTTTGTTTAAATTTATTTTTGGAAACAACAGAAGTGGAGTTCTGTAAAGGATTTTTTTTTTCATATAAGGCAATTATGAATGTCGACATCCGATTAAGACATTTATTTTATGGATGTCGACATCTGATTCATGTTTTTCTAATTATAGTAACGGATGTCACTTTTGAATTGAAACATTATGAATGTCGACATCCGGTTCATATTTTTGAACTGTTTATTACAAATGTCAATTTTAAACTACACTATTACGGATGTCGACATCCAGTTAAGGCATTTGAATTGAGGATGTCGACAACCGGTTTCTTTTTTTGCAATTGTTGGTTAATAGTTTTTTAAATACACTATTACAGATGTCGACATCTGGTTGAGACATTTGAATGGTTAATGGTTTTATTTGTTATGTTCTGATGAAGTGATTTCACAAACTTAGTTAATTTTTTTTAGTTATTAAGATAAAGATTTAATAAATATTATATTTATTTATTTTAATTAATTATTAAGTTTATCACAAAAATATTTTAATTTAAGAAAGGTATTAAAATATTTTAGTTTAAGAAAGGTATTGAAATACTTACTGAATATGGAAATGTAGAAATGAATGTCAACTCTGTAAGTCAGATGTCCACGTCAAAGCATTTTATTTTTTTAATTAATTTTTTATTTAAATATTTTTTTGCCTTTTTGATTATTGATCCGATATATGTTATTTAGTTATATAAATATTGATTTAATAATTTATTTGTTTATTTTGTATACATATGATATTATATCTAAATAAATTATTTTTTTACGTTATAATATTTAAAGTTTATAATAAAAGATAAATTGTATGTGGACATCTATATAGTTTAGTAACGAATGTCAAATTTTTGAGTTGGATGTCCACGTCGGCAAGTCATTATAATTTTTTTTTAATTTATCATTGAAATCATTTTTGTCCTTGATTACTCCAGTATATATTATTTAGATATTTAAATATTTATTTAGTTATTTATTTGTTTATTTTCTTTACATATGTAATTACATCTAATTAATTATTTTACATTATTATTTTATTTTGTAATAAGAAAACACCGGATGTGGATATCTGGTATAATTTAGAAATGAATCCCAATGTAATTGTCTGAATCGGATGTCGACATACGTAATAATTCAATAAATCAGTCACATTCGTATTGAAAATCCAAAAAATTGTGAATCGGATGTCGACATCCACAATGCAAGCCGGATGTCGACATCTGTAATAATCCAATAAACCAGCTACATCCATAATGAAAACCAAAAGAATGTTATCTGGATGTCGACATCTGCAATGCAATTTTCTGAACCGGATGTCAACATCCGTAATGATACATAACAAAATTCAAAAAATGTGAACCGGATATCGACATCCGTAATAATTTTTTTTTTTAAATGTGCTATGAAAGTCTACTTCCGTTGTTTCAAATAACAGATTCAAATTAGCATCTCATTTACAAATTTAAAGATGCATATAACATACAGAATGCAATGCAACACAAAATAAAGGATCCAAAATCAGAGGGGAGAGAAGACAGAAAAAAAAATGATGTATGTGGAAGAGAAAAGGAGTTGTTGCGGTAAAAAGGGACTAGGTCAAATTAAAAATTGGAGATACATAAGTGAGTTACTGTATTAATTATAAGAGAGAGAAAATTTATTCTTTAATTTTTAGTGTAGAGAACAAAGTAGAAATTAAATTAACTTTTAAAAATACAGAATAAATAATTGAGGGTACATGGAGAAGCCCCTTACACATTACCCCTTACACATTACCCCTAACCTGTCTAGTGTTTCTGTTACTTCAATATATCCTCCCAAAAATTCACCTTATTCTTAAACATTACCAGAAGTTTTGTCCAATCAACTTCTCATTACCATATTCGTACATAGGATGATGTATGATGTACTCATACACAAGGGATCTCTGGATGTGTTTAGTAAGTAGTATGACAGCTTTAGGACCCACAATTAAAAAGAATCTAATTTTGTATATATAAAAGTATCATAATATATTTAAGGTTTAATTAATTGCAAGGTACCCAATTTGGTACTAAAGTGTCAAATTGGTACCCGCTTTTAAAAAAGTGTCAATTGCATCTCAATTTTTGAAAATTGCTTCAATTAGGTCCCTTTCAGACAGAGTTGACTAACGCCGTTAGTCAACGTGCCACGTGTCAATATGTGGTTTTTTTGATTTTTTTAAAAAAAATTTTAATTTTTTTTTTTTAATTTTTAAATTTTTTTTAAAAAAATTTAAAATGCCACGTGTCAAGTCCCTATGTGTGACACGTGGCATTGTAATGCCACGTGTCGGTGTCA